>Ga0164293_10000137_pt1 | contig 49697 bp, 29 predicted proteins | sample GEODES118metaG_FD_111487 | JGI IMG/M metagenome (GOLD analysis project Ga0164293, IMG submission 111487) | Eutrophic lake water microbial communities from Lake Mendota, Wisconsin, USA - GEODES118 metaG | ecosystem: Environmental > Aquatic > Freshwater > Lake | place: USA: Lake Mendota...
GTAGGTCGCCGTATCAGTGAGCGAGCCGCTGTTGCTGATCGAGACCTCCAGGTCGCCGTTGCTGTTGTAGGTGGCCATCGGCGTGCCGCCCCCGCCTGTACCGCCTCCGCCACCATTTGTGGTGCCCGAACCATTTCCGCCACCGGCACTGACCGCCCCAAACACCACCCCTGAACCAGCCTGATTCAAGCCGCCCCATGAGACGTTGGCATAGGCATTTACATCCGCGGTCTTGTCGCCATTGATGTCGACACTGTTGCCCAGCGCGATAGCGAAATTCAGACGCAAGCCACTGCTGTCGGCACTGGCGGCTGTCACGGCGGCGGCAAAGGCTTGGGCCGTGGAAGCCACCTTGATCGCGTTGACCAGTTCGATTTGTTCACCGGTAAAGCCCTTATCGCTCGGCGTTTTATGCGAGGCATACAGCCCGATCCGCTTGGTGTCACTACTGCTGAGCTTGTAGTTGCCTTGCAGGCCCGAGCCATCATTGGACGGCACGAAAGCAGTCGTCTCTGCGTTGGCAGAAACGCTCAGGAAGGATTGAGTCAGCAAGGGCGTGTCGCCGATGAACTTGACCTTACCCGCGTCCACGCCTGCATAAATCAGCTTGGCATAGCTGTCTGGGTCGGCCTGGCCGTCACCGTTGATGTCGGAAGCGGGCGGCAATGGCGCCACGAAGTACACATGCAGGCGCGCCTTGGCGCTGGCCAGCGCTGCCGCAAAATCTGTCGCGGTGCTGGCCTTGATGATGTTGCCAATCAGCTTGCTGCTCTCGCCGGGCTCCAGCACCACCGAGGCCCTGGGCTCGGAGATGAGCATCACTTTGCGCTCGCTGCCATTGAGGACGGTCCCTCCAAACTGAACCGGAGCAAACGCATCGGCCGAGCCAGGCGCGACCTTAACCAAGCCAGTGGCTACATAGGGGTCGCGCGCAGGTCCAAAGCTGATCGAAGAAGATGTCACAGGCCTCGGGCCGCTTGCTGGCGCGGCGCCCAGGTCAGGCATGAGGTACTCGACAAAAGCAAAGGCACCGGTATCGGCAACACCATCACTGTTGATGTCGCGATTGCCCAGAGCCACCGAGAAATTGACATTCAGGCCTGTGATGAAGGCTTGTTTGACCGCATCGTGGAAGGCCGTCGGGGTGGCTGCGCCTTTGATGTCGGACGTGGCCTTGGCAATTGCCAGCATATCAGCGGCGGTCAGGAGGGCGCCGGACGTGATTTTGCTCACAAAGACCGACACCCGGTCGCTGCTGGTCAGCTTGTAGCTTCCTAAGTTGGGCATGTCCCACGAGCCACCATCAGCCATAGCCAGGGTGACGCCTTCCTGCACCGTCAGGAAGGATTGCATGAGCATGGGCGTATCGGCATTGACCTCACTGGCCCCTTGCGCAATCAGTCCATTGAGGCCAGCCGTGAAGTCGCTGGCTGCCTTAGCACCCGCAGAAAAATTCGGCACGCCTGCACCCGCATCGGTCAATGCTGCCTGCGCGGCATCACCAATCGCGTCCAACTGTGTAAGCAAACTGCTTTGAGCGACCCGTACCGTCGCCAGTGCCGTCACCGCCGCTTTGGCACCCGGACCATCAACGCCCAAATCAAGGTCGCTCAATGCCTGCGCCAGGTTCGCGCCCACCGCATCCATGCTGGAGATGATCTGAGCCACCACCGCATTGACTGGCCCAGCAATTTGCCCGGCCACCGCAGCAACGGCCTGCGTCTTGGCCGCACCGCTCAGGGTGGTGCCAATCTTCTCGGCCACAATGTCATTGGCCAAGGCAGTGACCATGCCGGAGGCTGAGCCCTGCAACTGCTGCTTGAAGCTTGTGTTGGGAGCGGCCGTTGCAGCGATCTGCTCGATCTGGGCATTGATCCTGCCAACGATCCCTGTCAAAGCGAGGTCAGGCGCCAATTCCTGGGCCGACTGCATGACCGTCATGATGACCTGCTGGGCGGTGAACACGGCTGCGCCAGCATCGCGCAAGGCGGCAGCCTTCGCGGCCGTCAGTCCGGTGCCATCGGCACCCTGCATGGCCCGCATGGCCTTGACCGGATCAAACTTGCCCAAATCGAGAATATCCGCAGCCGCCAATTTGGCCTCTAGCCCCAAGGCCTTGGCCAACTTGCTCTGCATGCTGGCGCCCCCCACACCCAAAAGGGTGGTGAGCGGGGTGATGACCTCGGCACCAGCCGGCGCAACCATGTCCGACTTCAACACCTGCCCAGTGAAGTCATCGGTACCACCGGCCCGAGCAATCAATCTGCCGCCGGTGTTGGTGAAGTTCAGTGTGAATTGTCCGCTGGGCCCCGTCTGTTCAGGCTCGTTGGCATCTTTGACGCCATCGCCATCTGCATCGTAAAAAGCCACCGGCTCGTCGGCGTCTTTCACTCCATCGTTATCCGCATCGTAAAAAACCTCGGCGCCTCTCACATAACCATCGATCACCGTTCCATTGAGCGTGACTGCTGCGGCAGCGGGGAGGTCTGTACCCTTGAGCGTCAGACTCGACGTGGCGTTGGAACCACTGGCCACATCAAAAATCAGCTCTTCCACACCGCTGAGCTTGTCGCTGCCGAAGTTGACATAGCCCGCCACTAAGTTGGACTGGCCCGATTCGTCAGAGACGGTGAGGGAGCCATCGGCTTCGCGGTGCAGACGCGCCAGCTTGGTGCTGCCCTGCACAATGAGCTTGTCGCCGTTGACGACGGTATCGGCCACCACGCTCAAGGCACCACCGTCAACGGACGCGTTCACAAAGTAGCCGACCCGGTCAGTACCGTCTTCACCGAGAATGACATCGTTGCCGGCGCCACCCACAATAAAGTCATTGCCGCCGCCAGCGGCGATGCGGTCGGCCCCGTCACCACCGTACACCACATCGCGCGCAGCGCCACCGTTGATCTGGTCATCGCCAGCACCGCCAAACAGCACATCGCCTCGGCTGCTGGCCGTCAGGGTGTCGTGACCGGCCATGCCCATGACGATGGACTGACCCGTTCCAGTCAGTGTGTTGGACGCGGCATCGCCCGTGACCAGGTTGATGTTCCAGCGGCCGTCGCTGTTCATCATCTGGACCTGCAGTGTCTCAACCGACTTCATCACCGTCGCAGAGCTGCTGTCGCCATCAAAACCCACCCAGACTCGGCCATCGGTCGTGTCAGAGATGCGAAAGCCAGGATAGATGGGGGCCGTTTGTCCGATGGACGCATAGCCCTGCCCCACGATGCGCACACCGCTCAGGCGCGCATCCCAGTTGGCCGACATCCCCTCGACCTCCACGGCCAGGGTGTCTGTGCCCTCGCCACCATCGACCTGATCGGCACCGCGGCTGATGTAGATGGTGTCGTTACCGCCCATCGCAGCGATGGTGTCGCTGCCCAGCTCGCCGTCGATGTTGTCGACGCCAACGTGGCCGGTGATCCTGTCGTTGCCCGGCCCGCCATCAAGCTGATAGCGCGTGGTGCTCAGTGTGTCGCTGGAGACATTGATGTCGTCGTCAAAGAGCGAGCCCAGCACAGCGCGGTCCAGAGTCTGCACCGGGTTTTCAAGTTTGATGGTGCTCTTGTGCACCAGCAGACCATCGGCATCGACATCGCTAGACAACCCATCGGACGTGTTGAACACGAGGTAATAGGCCAGCGACTCGACATTTTTGGGGAAACCGGCTGCATCCATGGGCACAGCAGCCGTGGCCACGGCCACGCCGCTTGCATCGACGGCCCTCACCGAGCGGGACGTCACCACGCCCGCCGGATCGCTCACCTCGGCGTAAACCAGACGGTAGGCAGCAGCCTTTTCCGCCGTATCCACCGCAGCAGGCAAAAGCACCGGGACAGCCAATACGTCTCGGTTGCCACCCCCACCGTCAATGGTGGCGCCAAACGAGCCGCTGGTAGGCACCGGGTTCACCGAGGGCTTGCCACGCAGCAGGTCCTCGTAATAGACCATGGCGTCGTTGGCGTCGGTGCCCTGCGCGCCAGTGATGAAACTGCCGTAGATGTAAGAGCTAGACGTATTGGGCGCGGTGCTCGGGCTCAAGCTGATGTCAGCCGGCAAGCCCGGCGCAGTGGCACCGGGCAGGTACTCCACGATGGTGGCGCCGTTGAGCTCAATTCGGCCTAGGTGGAATCGACCCTGGTCTGTGTTGGTGGTCTGGTAGATAAATTCCAGACTCGACTGCGCCTGACCTGGCGCCATGCCCTCCCAGGGCCGGTAGCTCGCTTGCACCACTCGTGTCTGCTGCTGATCATCGACCAGGGTCAGGTACATGAAGGGCACAGCCTTATTCGCAGCAGCTGCGACCACCACCGGGTTGGTGAAATGCACCTGCACAGCAATCTCGTCGCCTGTGAGGTACAGCCCGCCCCCATCGTCGTCGGTCCAGTCGATCTTGGTCACCAAACTGACCGCACCGCTAGCCGGCGGTGCAGACACGTTAGCGGCCAGCAACTGGTTGATCTGGATGGCATCGACCGTCAAACCCACGCCCGAGGAATTACTCGCGTAATCAAACAGAAACTTATCGACGTTGACCACCGTGTCAGTGCCAAAGCTGGTGTAGGTGCTGCTGGTCCCGACCATGTCACCAACGACGAGCTGGCCGCTGGCATCCTTGCTGATCTTGGCCAGCGAGCGGCTGCCCTGCTTGATGACCACGCCGCCCACGCCGGCGTCATAGGCCATGTAAAGGTCGGTGCCGGTAGTCGTGGTGCCCGCCGCTGACCCCACGCCAGCCACAGTGAAGCCGGCCACATCGGCGGCGCCCTCGCCGCCGTCTAGGCGGTCATTGCCCGCGCCACCGACCATGAAGTCATCACCACTGCGGCCGCTGATCACATCGTCACCGGCGCCGCCGTAGAGCAGGTCGGACGCGTTGCCGCCATTGAGTTGGTCGTTACCACCGCCGCCAAGCAAGATGTCGCTGCCGTTGTTGCTGGCGTTGAGCACATCGTTACCGGCCAATCCGGCCAGCACCGAAATGCCTTGTCCGCTGGCCGTCAGCACATCGGCTGAGGCCGCGCCGTAGATCAGCGGCTGGACATAGCGCTCATCGCTGCCGAAGCGCAACTCGATGTTTTCAATCGACGTGGCCCGGGTGAAATCGCCTGAAGGGTTGCTGAAGCTGGCGGCGGTGAGGGTACCGTTGTCATCCACATTGAGCCGGTAGCTCAAGACGGCATCGGTGGGTCGGCCTTGGCTGTCGACGCTGGAATAGGCCCCGATGGCCGGTCCAGACAGGCGCGGCGAGACCAGCGGCATGCTGCCCCTGGCGCTAAAGCTCAAGGTATCAGTGCCCGAGCCGCCATCGACCTGATCTTGACCTGACGACCAGACAAAAAAGTCGTTCCCGCCCGCCCCGCTCAAGGTATCGTTGCCCGCCTCGCCCATCAAAGCGTCCTGGCCATCGTGACCAAGGATCACATCATTGCCCGAGCCCCCGCGTATCACATAGCGGGTGGAAACCGACTCCTTTGAAACGTCAATGCTGTCATTGCCCAGGGAGCCGTAGATGAACCGGTCATTCGGCGCCAAGGGGTTGCTATAGGTGAGCCCGCCAGCGCTGAACATCAGCGGCGCGACCGCTTCGACCGGAACCGGACCCGTGCTCGACGGGGTGAACATGCTGTAGACCAGGTGTTCGACACCCGCCGGAAACACATTGAGCAGCGGCGCCGAGGTGCGGGTGGTGCCGCTGGCATCGATCGCCAGCACCCTGCCAGTGGCCGGGTCGGCCTGTAACTTCAGGGCAGCCGGATCGACGTTGGACCCCTCAGGCAGCAGCAGGGGCACGACCACCACATCGCGGTTGCCTTCGCCGGCGCTGATCTGCTGCAAATTGGCCCCATTGGCCTGCGCAACGATCACATCGTTGCCGGCGGTGCCGGTGGCCACGCCAATGATCGGAGCGCCAAATACAAAACTGCCGGCAGTGATGGGCAGGCCCACGAGGGTCAAATCTGCCGGCAGGCCGACCGACACCACGCCCTTGTCATCGACACGTGCCTCGCGGATGGCACCGGCCGCGTCGTTGAGCGCGCCAATCTGATAGTGGCCGTAGTCGCTGGCCCGCACCGTATAGGAGAACTGCACGCTCGACTGAGGCACCAAAGTGGTCGCGGCGCCTGTGGCACCTGCCGAACCCAGCACAGCACTGGCCATCACCTTGGTGGGCTGCACCGCATCGTTGACCAAGGTCAACTCCAACTGCGGCAAGGCGGCATCGGACTTAAGCACCACGGGCACCGCAAAATGCACCGAAATCAAAATCTGGCTGCCCTGGGTGATCACTGGGCTGCTCAGGTCACTGACCCAATTGACGCGGGCGGCCGCACTGATCTCGGGAGCTTCAGCGAAAACCTTTACCGCCTGCTGATCGGACCCCAGGTTGGCTTGGGTAAATGGCGCGGCCATGGCGTTACCGGCCCGGTCGGTAGCCGCTATTGAGAAGGCGGCCAGACCGGCAGTCGCACCCGCGGGAACGAGAACCGAGGCCACCCAGAGACTGCCCTCTTGCGTCGGCGTGACGGTCTGACCGAGCAGGGTCACGGCGGGCGCATCGGTGACCGTCTCGCTCAAACCAAAGCGCAGCGTCACTGTATGACCCGGCAAGGCCACCGCCGGCCCAAAATTGCCATTGCTGCTCAAGCTGACCCCCACCACAGCCGGCGCCCGGGTGTCGATGCCCAGCTGGTCACTGCCATTGCCAGCGGCAGCGCTCACGTTACCTGCGGTGTCGACCGCGTTGACGCGGTAAACCCCGTCCGGCAGCGCGGTCTTGACCGAGACGGTGTAGTTACCCGGTGTGGTGCTCGACTCGGTGACGGCGTAGCCCGCTGCGGGCAAGAGCTTGCCGCCCGACTCGATCTGCAGACGTGAGCCTGGAGCGGCGCTGACCGTGAAATCAGGCGTGCTGTCGTTGGTGACGGCTGCGCTGGTGCGGATCGGCGCATCGGGCGCTTGCCGGTCGTACGTGAAGCTGAGACTGCCCGAGACGGCTGGATTGCCGGCCGCATCGGTGGCGGTGGTGCCGGCGCTGATTTCGACAAGGCCCGGCGTGAGCGACTTGATCTGCTGGGAACTGAGACTGACTGACCAATTGTTGTTGTTCACCGTGGCCTGCAAACCGGTGATCGACCCAACCGTCACGTTGATCACACTGCCGTTGGGCACCTCGACGGTGCGGCCATTGATGACCAGGCTCTGCTCGTCTTTGAAATCGTTGACAAAACCGTCTCCCGCGATGGGGCCGTTGACGGAAACCACAGGCACCAGGGTATCGATGGTCAGGCTGGCGCTGGTCGATGGGCTGCTCATTGGGCCCATATTGCCGGCAGCATCGACGGCGCGGGCAGTCAGCGTGACGCCACTGCGCTGACCAATTTGCGCCAGATCGTCTGAACTGAGGGTGTAAGACCAGGTGTTGCCACTGACCGTTGCATCGCGGGCCAGGCTGCCCACAAAAATCTGTACCTTGCTGGCGCCGGCGGCCGTGCCCGAGATCTGCGTGGCGCCAGTGGTGCTCAGCGCCGCCTTGTTGAAGGTGTAGGCCGTAGCGGCAAAGCCTGGCGCCACCGGTGCGGCCGTGTCAACGGCCAGGCTGCCCGCACTGCCTGAACCGGCATTGCCCACCATGTCGGTGTACGCGCCCTGCGCCACACTGGGCGCGACGGTGTCCTCAATGCCTGCACCCGGGCGATATTCAATCTGGTAGGTGACCGAACCGTCGGCATTGGGCACAGGCCCCATCAGGCTGCCCAGCGATTCGGCGGGCACGCCAGTAATGTCGGACTTGGCAAAGCCCGCCACCGGCTCGCTAAAGCTCAGGCTGAGCAAGGCGGTCTCGCCGGCCTTGAGACTGGTCTTGCTGGCCGAAATGGTCAGCGTGGGCGGGGTCGCGTCGGTGCGCAGGGTAAAGGGCGCACTCATCGCGCCCTTGGTGCCCGCATCGTTGACGACCGCGGCGCTGTAGGTGTTGCCGTAGTTCAAAGCACCGCCATTGGCCGGGGCACTCACATCGTAGGTCCATGAGCCGCTGGTCGCCACAGTGGCGTACCCGTCGAGCTTGACGCCGTCCTTAAAGACCACCACCTTGTCGCCGGTGGCAAGCGTGCCCTGAACAAAGCCCACCAGCTGCGGCGAGGTATCGTCGGTCCACGCGTTATGGCCCAGTGAAGCCTGCACCGCACCTTGGTTGTCGCGCGCCGCAACGATGCTGGTCGTGGCCTGTGGCACGGTCGCGTTGACATTGAAATCAAAAGGCTGGGAAGCACTGCCCCGGTTGCCTACCGCGTCCTGCGCAAGAACCTTCAGGCTATGCGCTCCATTGGTCAGCGGTTTGGACAGGCTGATGGACCAGCTTTGCCCGTTGATCGTCGCATCGCCAAGCAGAGCGATGCCATCAAAAACAGATAACTTTTCGCCCTCGGCCAGCGCGCCGCTGAAGGTACCACTGACGGTAAAGGTCTGCGCCGTGGTGGTGCTTGCGGCACTAACTGCTTCGTTACCCGCTTTGACCTCAGTGATGGACGCGCTGACCTGCGGTGCCTTGGTGTCAACGGTGATGGTGGGCAGGCTGCCAACCGTTCCCGCATTGCCGAGCCGGTCGGTCCAAGATCCGAGGGTAAAACTCAAGCTGCCCTCAAGCCCAACCGGGACGCTGAGCGAATAGCTGACCTTGTTCGTCGGAGCCCCATTGCCGCCAAGAACCGGTAAGGCACTCACCGTCACCCCGGTGAGGTTGGCCGTGAGAGTTGGCAGACCAGCCGGGACTTCCGAAAAAGTCAAATCCAGGGTGGTGAGCGGGCGGGGAAATCCAGACGAATATGGGCCCTTGATCACGCTGTCGCTGGCCACTGCGGTCACCGTCGGCGCTACGGTATCGATTTCGATCAGCGGCGCGGCGCCGGTCAGTCCAACATTGCCAGCAGCATCACCCCAGTTACCAATGAGAAAGCCGACCTTGCCACCGGCCTGGCCGACCGGGGGGGTGTAGGTGGCGGTGTAGACATTGCTGCCGCCGACCCGCGAGAGTGCGCTGAGCGCACCCGCATCACTGGCGGGCCCGCTGGCCGTGCCCAGCACCGGCGTGACGCTGGGCACCGTAGCCAGCGCTTCGCTAAAGGTGAAACTCAGCGTGGCCGTGGCACCGGCCTTCAGTCCATTCGCGTCGGAAGTGATGGCCACCGTCGGGGCGATGGTGTCCACCGACAGGCTCAGGCTGCCAGCCTCGGTGCTGGCATTGCCCACCAGGTCGGTGAACTGGCCCGCGTTGACCGAGACCTTGACCTCCCCGTTGGTGCCGGCCAATGGCTTGTAGGAAATGGTGTAGGTGACGGTGCCGTCGGCATTGAACTTGGGGGCGCTGAGCGTGCCCAGACTGCCGGCCGGCGTGACGCTGATGTCGCTGCGGTCAAAGCCCTTGACCGCCTCGCTGAAGGTCAAGCTCAGCAAGGCAGAATCGCCCTGCTTGAGGCTGAGCTTGTCGGTGCCGATCTGCAGCGTGGGCGCCGTGGCATCAAACTGGGGCACGAGGAAGGCAAGGTCCGATGCGGGCTTGTTACCCGCCGCATCGGCTAATTTGTCCTTGTTAACACTGAGTGTGTCGCCGAAAGCCATGGTGGCATCGCTGCCCAGGGTCACCATAAAGGTCGTGGCTCTCAGTCCACCCGGCGCAGCCAAAGCGCTAATGGTTGCGCCATTGGCCACTGTGCCCAGGCTGTGTCCGTTGTCGAGGGACAAGGAGTCCAGGGCGGCGAGGTCAGCCACGGCTACAGGCTCGGAAAAACTCAGAGTGAGTTGGCGCCCGTCCTGGCTGACCACCATGGGACGTCCGCTGACCGCGGTGGTATCGAGCAGGTAACTGGCCGAACGCAGGGTCATATTGCCAGCGTCATCGGTGGCGCGCACAACGATGGTGTTGGTTTGTCCGTCGGTGCCGATGTCGCTGGGTGCAGTCAGGGTCACGGTGGGGGGGGTACCGAGCACCAAGCCGGATGCATTGACGCCGGTGCCGCCGCTGACGGCCTGGAAGTTGCCGCTGCCCGTCCAATCGACGTCCAGTGTCGTATTCACCTCCGCGATGAAGCTGACCGATGGTGTAGTGTCATTGATGCGGTTGTTGGTCGCGCTCAGACCGGCCACAGTGATCGGTGTGAGCAGGGGCGCAAGCGTGTCGGCGCTGATCGTTAGCTCGGCTGACTTGACGCTGGTGTTGCCCGCCGTATCGGTGGCGCTTGCACTGAGCTTGACGCCGTTGGCGCCGATAAACGCATAGTCATTGGCCGTCAGGGCATAGGTCCATTTGCCACCAGCATAGCTGGCGTTGGCGGTGTTCAGCACCACGGTGCTGCTCCCGATGGACAGCTTGACCACATCGCTCTGGTTAGCGGTGACGTCGATGCGGGCACCCGCCGCTTTCTCAGCCAGGTTAATGCTGTCACCGAAATTGGTGGTCAAGCTGGGCGCACCTGGCGCAAGGGTGTCCAAGGTGATGGTCGGACTGACCAGCGTGCTGCCCTCATTGCCGGCAGCGTCGGTCCAGGCTGGCACCGACAAGATGACATTGTCGGCGGCCACACCGGCGGTGGGTGTCAAACTGGCGGTGTAAATGCGCCCACCGCTGCCTGCCACTGCAGTCAGGCTGCCCAGGGTGGCGTTGGTGGCCGTCACCACAGGTGCGCCGCCCAGGGGCGCTTCGCTGAAGAGGAAGGTGAGCTTGGCCTGGTCCCCGATCTTCAGCGCGCTGTCGTCAGTGAGGATGGTGAGCGTGGGCGCGGTGACGTCAATCAGCACGGGATAGGCTGCACTGGGCGTGCCCTGGTTGCCGCCTGCGTTTTGCAGCACAGCGGTGATCGCGTGCATACCTTCGCTGAGCGCAACGGGTACATTGAAAGTCCAGTTGGCCGTTGCTGGGACCGTGCCCAGCAGGCTGCGGCCGTCGTAAATCGCCACCACATCCCCCGCGCTGGCGCCGCTGACCGTGCCCGCGATGGTCGGCGTGGTGTCCGAGGTGGCTGCCGGCGTGGCTGCACCAATGAGCACCGAGCCGCCGGGTACGTCTGCCGCCACTGTGACGCTGTGGGAGCCACTGGCCGGCCCCAGATTACCAGCCGCATCGACCACCCGCGCAGTGAAGCTGTGGTCCCCGTTGGCCAAGGCCGGCGTCAGGAAGGTCCAAGTCTGACCATCGTCGGCCACAGCCGCTTGGCCCAGGAGGACGCTGCCGTCATAAACCTTGACCACCTCGCCCACAGCCAAGCTGCCCACCAGGATGCCCGACAAGGCCAGGGTGTTGTCATTGGTACCACCACCATTGACCACAGGACCCTGGTTGGGATCCACGTTGTCGATCACCGACGTGATGCCCAAAGCCGCCAGAGGGGCCTGGTTGTCAACCGTCAGCACATTGCCGCTGGGGGCGCTCACATTGCCTGCAGCATCAACCGACACCAAGCGATAGCTGCCGTCGGCCAGCCCGGAAACAGCCATGGCTGTGGCAGAGTTGGCCGCATTGACGGACACAGAGGCCCACTGGTCGCTGGCGGCCGCTTTGACATCTGCCTCGGTCAGGCCATCGACCACCAGATGGTCGCTGACCAGATAAGCCCGCCCGGCTTCCGAGCTTTGTACCTGCACCGTGGCCTGGGCGTTGACACTGGCACTGGCCAGGGTAGCCGTGGGCGCGCTCAGGTCGATCAGGACGGTATTGGATTGCCCAGCCGCGCTGGCGTTGCCCGCAGCGTCGATCAGTCGGGCAGAAACATCATGGCTTCCAGCCGGCAACTGCGGCAGACTGGTGCTGAGGTAGCCTTGGGCGATGTCGTCGGCCGTCAGCGTCAAGGTCGCCACCTGGGCACCATCGACGATCACGGTCACGGTATCGCCCACCACTGCAGCACCGCCGTTGGTGCTGGTAATGTCCAGGTTGATACGGACCTCGGGCGTGATGTCGTTGGTGACCGCGGGCAAATCCACCGTCGGCGCTGTCGGCGCCACCTTGTCGAGCACCTGGGCCTGCGCCGAGGTAATGTCGTTCAAGTTGCTGGAGCTGGCAATGGTCGACATGGCATCAGCCATGGCCGCCTGCTTGCTGGCATCAACGCTCACGCCGGCCAGCGCGCTGTTGAGGGTAGACGAATCGCTGAGGTTGACGCTGGTGCCTGATTCAGCAGCACTGGAAAACTGGCTGGCCAGATTACCAATCACTGCGTTCGAACCCGAAGCCAGCGAGACCAGCGTCGCCACCTGGGCGGCCGCCTTCTGGGCGGCCAAAGCGGTCGCGTCATTGCCGCCAGCCGAGCCGGCGGCAATCGGGTCATAGGCGGTCATATCCAAATCGACCGGCAAGCCCAGGGCTGAGGCCACAGTCATGGAAGCGGCCTCAGCGCTCAGCCCGGCAGTCTCAGAGGTGTCGATCACCGCCTGCACCATGGTGGTCAAAGGATTGATGATGTTGGCCCCCTCGGGGGCTTTAAGCACCACCAAATTGGGTACACCGGTATCGACGTTGACGCCGCCGGTGGCCACCATCGCGCCCTTGGGCAGGCTGGAAGGCAAGAAGAAATCACCCGTGGCATTGGACTTGATGCCGGTGTAGAAATACCCGCCGGCTGGGATGACGGTACCGGCGGCTGTGGTGACTTCAGCGCTCGACACGGTACCGTCGGGCAGAGAGGTGCCGGCCGGGATCACCATGTCTTTGGCCAGGGTGTAGGCCTGCGAAACCTGGATGAAGATCGATGCCCCGCGGATATAACCATCAGCGAGCTTGCCAGAGCTAAAGCCCAGCACCTGGTTGCCTGCGGCGTCCTGCAGGCCCACGCCGGAACTGCCAGCAGTTGGTGCGGTGTATTCCAAGTTGACCATGCCCGCCTGGAAGTCACTGGCCAGTAGCAAGGTCACCTGATTTCCCGACACCGTTGCGCTAAGCACGGTGTTTGCTTGGGCTTTGCCACCGATGGTGGTCTCGACCGAGAAGTTCGCTTCGCTGAGATCCAGAGCGCTAAGGTCTTCGGTGAAATTGAGTACCACCGTTCGGTCAGTGCGCGTTACCGACATACCTGCCACACCGATTTCGGGGCTCACCGAATCAAGCGTGAAATACAGGGCCAAAGATGAACCACCTAGATTGCCAGCCGCATCGAGTTGGCGCACTTTCACCGATTTATCGCCATCACCGCTGAGCGTCAGGCTCGACCCGCTGCCATTGATCCAGCTAGAGCCATTATTGGTGCTGTACTGCCAGCTGCCACCGCTTTCAAGGTCTGTGACATTGACGATGCCGCTTGTGGTGAGGCCATCGCTGGTGCTCAGTCCCGTGTCGCTTGCGAGCAATGCCACTGGCGCTCCTGGCGCTGCCGTATCCAGCACATAGGTCTGGCTGAAAACGGTGCCATCATTGCCCGCCGCATCGGTGACCTTGACCTTGAGGGTGTTGCTACCACTCAGAGTTTGACCTGCCAGGCTCCAGCTGCTCTGGCCCACAGAGGCCGCAGCCGCTGTCCAGGTGCTGCCGCCGTCGAGCGAGACGCCCACCGTTTCACCGCTAGCCAGCGCTGCACTCAAGGTGCCAGCGATGGTCTGCGACGCTGTCTTGGTGATGAAGTCGCTATTGCTTGAACCGGTGTCCGCGCTCAAAGCCGCTGTGGCAACGGTCGTCGCAGGCGCTGCCGTGTCCAGCACATAGGCCTGGCTAAAGACCGTGCCCTCATTGCCCGCCGCATCGGTGACCTTGACCTTGAGGGTGTTGCTACCACTCAGAGTTTGACCTGCCAGGCTCCAGCTGCTCTGGCCCACAGTGGCCGCAGCCGCTGTCCAGGTGCTGCCGCCGTCGAGCGAGACGCCCACCGTTTCACCGCTAGCCAGCGCTGCACTCAAGGTGCCAGCGATGGTCTGCGATGCTGTCTTGGTGATGAAGTCGCTGCTGCTCGAACCGGTGTCGGCGCTCAAAGCCGCTGTGGCAATGGTGGTGGTTGGTGCGAGCAAATCAAGCACAAAGCTGCTGGTGGCAGCGGGGCTCACATTTCCAGCGGCGTCGGTAGCGACGGCACGCACGCTGACAGCGCCGCTGCCGAGCAATTGCAATTCATCGCCGGTCAAAGCAACAGCCTGAGGGCTACCGGTGGCGATCAACATTTTCCCGATCGCGATGCCAGCTACGAAGCTGACCACGACCGTAGCGCCATTTTCAGCACTGACCGTTACCACGCCGGCGCTGGCACTGCCTTCTGCCGGGGTTACACCATCCTGTACGCCTGCACCCAAGGCTAGGATAGGCGCTAACGGCACGACCGTATCCGTGCTCTTAGGATCGACCTTTGCTGCCGCTTCGGCCGCCGCAGCCGGGTTCTGCAGGGCCTGTACCGTACCCAGCCCCTCACTACCGGCCTTGATAGCCTTGGTCAGTGTGTCCTGCGCGAGAACCTGCGCCTGGGCAGTTGCAGCCAAAGCGGCTGCAGCATTTGCGCCGCTTGCATTGGCACCGCCCGCATTAGCCACCACGGTATTGACCGCCACGATCGATTTGGCTACGTCACCAGAGGCGTTGGCCGTGGCGCCCGCGTCGCGAAGCACCTGACCCACTTTGGAGTCGTCAAAGGTCACACCAGCAGAAGCGTTCCTGATGGTGCCGGCCAGAGCGTCGACCACGCGCGAGGCGGCCGCCACCTGGTCGCTGCTGCCAGCGACCAGGGCAGATCCGGCCACGATGATGTTGGCGATCTGCACCGCCTTCTTGTGGTCGCGCAGGGCGTCGGTATTGCCTTTAGAGGCCAGATCGAAGGTGTCGTAGGTAATGAGGTTGACGCCAGGGGTCAGGCCCAGTGCGGTGACCACGGCGGCCTGGGCTTCGACCAAGGATTTGCCGCCATTAGATGGCTCCATGAGGGCGGCCACCAGGGTGGTCAGCGGATTGATCACCATGCTGCCCGCCGGCGCCGCCAATACGCCGGCAAAGGCCTTATTGGTTTCGGTATCCCTTCCGCCCTTGGCCAACAAGCCATGCCCGGCTTGTGCCGCCGTCAAGGTGACGTTTAAGCTGCCATCCAGTCCAGTGGGTTCGCTGAGCTTGGTATCACCTGCGTCGATGACGCCGTCGTCATTCATGTCGACATACACCTCAGCGCCCGCGATAGGCCCATCGACCACCCGTATGTTGCGCGTCACGCCGCCCGAGTTACCGCCGGAGCCACTGCCCGCAACACTGCCCGATGTGTTGGACGAAGAAGCAAGGGAAGCCGCCACCCCCGAAAATGCAAAGGGGACGAACCAGGCCCAAGAGGCAGTCGCCGCGCCGGCTGTTGCGACGCCAGAAGCTGCAGCCCCGGTTGCACCGGCAGTTGCGGATGTAGGCGCGGCGGCAGCCCCACTGGCCGACGTGGCAGCACTCGCTTGCGCCAACAAATAGGGAGAAGGCGCTTCATAGGCGCCAGCAGACGGCGCCGAACCTGTCGGCTGCTCCTCATCGGCAGCCGCTGTAGTCCAATTGTCTGGTCCAGGAGAAACCTTCTCCTGCGCATCAGGCAAGGCCCCGGGGTGTGCTGCTTCGGAGCCTGCCAAGGGACTTTGCGCCTCATGCAGCCCCTGGCCGTCCACCTCCGTGGACCCACGACGGGCCAGCGGGTTGCGCGCAGGCATAGGCTTGCCCGAGGCTGGGGCCATGGAATGCGCCGCTCGCTCATTGAGGTTTGCCTTGCCAGGCAGGATCTGGGCAGGAATGACCACTTCGTTGGCGTTGATGGCGGGATGGGACTGCTTTGTTGAAGCCATGGGCACTTCCTAGAGGACGAAAGGAATGAATTGAAAAAATTTGTAAAACCCTCGGCTTTATAGGACATCGATATGACTCTGCCAAGACAAAAAAAGTCGGCAGAAATCTAAGCAATTAGCTTGTAAGTAGTAAAAAATAAAAATATATATTCCAATACGATGAGTAGATGGCGTGGTGACGACCTTATCGTCTGACCGGCCTGCCACTTGCAGCAGACAATTTCCACAATATAAAAATTAGAGGATGAGGCCAGGCCACTGAGAGCAGCCGGCCATAACAGCCGGACCGACCTCAGTCGCTGCGGCGCTGATCGGCCAAGTCGGGCATAACCTCAGGGGGGACCACCGACACGGCGCTCGGAGGCGGCGCCTTGCGCAGCTTCTCCAGCATGGAAAGGCTGTAATGCGCAAACCAGAGCGAGGAAAAAGAGAACACCAGGGTGTAGACCCAGACGGCCAGCGGGACCAGGACAGGTGCCATGGCGATGAACATGGCACCTGAAGCCCACAGCGCGCTGGGCAAAGCGCCCAGGTAGCCGGTCAGCAGCCCAATGGCCAGCAGCTCAAAGCGGTGCTGCTGCATGAGCTGGCGCCGCTCCGCAGCGCTGGCATGCTCAGCCAGACAGTCGAAGGCCATGACGCGGTAACTCAGCCAGCCCCAGATGAGCGGCGGCAGCACCAGCACCAGGGGGGGCAGCAACCACAGCGGCACCGACAGCGCCATGGCCAGGCAGGCGGCCAGGGTCGAGCCTAGCGCCCAGGCCACGCTGGCGAAGAGCGATGTGCCCTTCTTGCGTTCTAGACCGGCAAAGCGCCGCTCAGCCACCAGGGCGACCATGGCCGGGGTCATGAAGAAAGAGACCATGAGCAGGCAAACGATGACGATGAAGGGGATGGTGGCAAACAGCAGCAAGGCGGGGGCCATGACGGCACGCAGGCCACCCAGCCCTAGGGTGTCCAAGGCACCGGCGATCAGCTTGATCCAGGCCCAGGCCTCAAGCTGTAGCCGAAGCGCCTCGATGGCGTCGTTCCAGAAGAAATAGCCCAGCCCAAGCACCCCGGCGATGGTGATCGCCAGCGGCAAAAAGGACAGCGCAATGACCCGCGGGTGCAGGCAATACACCGCAGCGCGAAAGAAGGCATCGAGCACCGAGCGCATGAGTCCTAGCCCTTACCGATCAGCCTGAGCAAACCCAGGCGCTGCTGAGCCCACAGTCCTTGGCCGTAGTCACGCCCTCGGGTGATCTGGTCCATCACGCCAGTGGGCCCGAGCCCCAGGTCAAAGCGGGCTGTGCCAAACAGCATGTCCCACCAGGGCAGCAAGACGCCGTAGTTGTGCTCCCCCGACTCGATGCTGTGATGGGCTCGGTGAAAGCGCGGCGTGACCCATAGACGCGACAACAGCGGGCCGGCCGACAGCCGCAGGTTGGCATGCTGCAGGCTTTCGCTGAGCTGGGTTATTGCAAGCAGGACCATGAATTGCTGCGGCCCCACGCCGATGAGCTGTGCGGCCAGCACCAGCAGGCAGTCGACGGCGATGTCGTCCAATACATGGTTGCGGTTGTCGCTCCACAGAGTCATCTGGCGCTGCGAATGATGCAGCGCATGCAAAGCCCACCAGCGCTGCGAGCGGTGCTGGGCGCGGTGTATCCAGTAAGCCAGGAAATCGAAGGCCACCAGGTAGATCAAAAAGCTCACCAAGGCCTGGTCGGTCACGCCCGGCCAAAGTTGGTCCAGATGCCAAGTGGGTAGACCCTGAGCGCGCAGCGTACCGAACAGATTGAGGAAAACGGGGTCCAGCGCGAAAAACAGGCCCAGCCTGAACAGGCCCAGGCGGTGAACCAGGGTGTAGATCACGTCGCTGCGCACGGCGGCTCGGTCGGCCATCGGCTCGAGTAGCCGCCAGCGCTGCAGCGGCGTGATCACCAGCAGCATCAGCGTCACTTGCAGCAAGCCCATCAGGAACCAGCCGCAGGCGGCGTAGGCGTCTTCGAGCATGTGGCCCCAGCCCCAGTCAAAAAGCAGTGGCGCCAGCGGCTCGAACAGCGCACGCTGTGCGTTGCTAAAGGCCTCACCGAGCCAGGCCAAGCCCTGATCAATCATGAGCGTTTTTCCTGCAGTCGGCCGTCCAGCCTCGGGCCGCCTTGCGCGTCGATCCAGCGGCGATGCTGCGGATGATCGCGCAAGGTGGCAAAGCACAGGCCTTTGCGCTTGAGGCCGACGATCAGCGGCTCAAGCACCGCTGGCGCCCAGGGGTCTTGCCTGGACCAGATGCCCAGATGCGCCACCAGCACCTCACCGCCGCGAATCTGGCGCAAGGCCTGCGACAAGAGCTTGTCATTGGGGAATTTGTCGCTGGGCAGTTCGTCACCCAGGAAGCCGGCCGGTGCCCAGCCCACATGGGCATAGCCGCAGGCCTGCGCCGCTTTGATCAAGGCCGGCGAGGTCTTGCCCCCGGGCGCACGAAACAGCGGCAGCGGCGTCTGACCTGTCAATTGAGCCAAGCGCCGACTGGCGCGGTGCAGATCTTCACAGTACTGGGCCGCGCTCCAACTCAAGGTCTGGCCCTGCTGATCGCCCGCGCTAGGGCGGATCCGAAAATAATCATCGCCCGCGCGCCCAGGCAAATCCCCCGCCCAATAGGCGTGGGTATAGGTGTGCGTGGCAAAGGCATGGCCTTCGGCAGCGCGCTCCTTCCACCAGGGCGCCCAGACCTGGCCCAGGCTGCCGTCGCCAGTTTGGGTGCGCTCATGGGCTGCAAAAAAAGTCACCCGCACATCATGCTTGCGAAGGACCTCGGAAATCAAGGGGGCCGCGCCCATGTGGCCGGTATCGAAGGTCAGGTAGACGGTCTTGTCTGGTACGGGGCACTGGGCCACTGCGGGGCTAAGCATCATCAGGCCAGCCAGTACGGCCAGCCCTGCTCGCAGCAGGCGGCAGCTCATGCCTGGCTTACCGGGGTGCATGGTCCAGGGTCCAGACGCCGTGCGGGCTCCTGCCCACTTTGATCTGGCGCACCATACGGCCGCTCACCAGGTCCACCACCGACAGGCGCGCCGCCCAACGGGAGGTCACATACAAGGTTTTGCCGTCGCGGGAAATGTCCATGCAGTCGGGGCCGGCCGGCACCGCAATGCTTTGCACCACCTGCAAGGTCTGCAAATCGATCTTGCTGATACTGTTGTGGACCCGGTTGCTCACCCAAACATGGCGGCCGTCGCCGAGGGCGCGAAAGGCGTGCGCGCCGGCAGCGGTCTTGATATGGCCGGTCTTGAGCGGGGCCGGGCCCGAGACGTCGAACAACTCCAGGGCATCGCTGCCGGTCAGGGCCACCAGCAGATGCTTGTCACCCGGCAGGCCGTAGATATCGGCAGGCATCGCACCGGTGGGCGTGCGCCACTTGATGGTCTGGGTGGCCAGGTCTATGGCCACCAGCTCATTGCTGTCTTGCATGGTGACATAGACGGTGGTGCTTTTGCTGTCTATCCACAGATGGCTGGGTGTCTTGCTGGTCGCGATGCGTTTGGCCAAGGCAGGCTGCGCGCCGTCCCAGTGGTAGATGTCGACATGGTCGAGTCGATTGGCGGCCGTCACGAACCACTTCATGTCGGGCGAAAAGCGAAGGTGGTACGGATCCAGAATGCCGCGCAGGGTACGCTGCACCTGCGCTGTGCGGGGGTCGATGAAGGTCAGCGAATCGGAGGCCGCATTGCCCACAATGACCGACTTCTCGTCGGGCGTGAGGTAGAGGTGATGGGGCTCCTTGCCGGTGGCGATGCGCCTTTGCTCGGTCCAACTGACCGGATCGATCACGCTGACGCTGCCATCGAGCGAGTTGAGTACAAACAAGGGCGGCGGGCTAGCTTGCGCCAGCGCCAGACGCTGGCCCATACCCAGCAAACTCAGGGCGATCAAGGCCCGCCGACGCCACTGCAAAACTGCCATTTTTTCCTATGGATTCGGACTGCTTGATCAGCCCTGCTCGCCAGGGATCACGAAGCGCCCCGGCAGCTTGTGCAAGTGTAGCGGCAGGCCTGGCAGCACGGTGCGCGCCGGGCCATGCCCTGCGCGCCTGAACTGAGCTCAGCCGCGATAGGCCAGGGCCTGCAACTGATCGGCCGTCAGCCAGCGCCACTGGCCAGGCGCCAGGTCGCTAGGCAGGGGCAAATCCCCGATGCGCGAACGGTGCAGCTGCTCGACCCGGTTGCCGACCGCCGCGATCATGCGCTTGACCTGGTGGTACTTGCCCTCGGTCAGTGTCAGGCTCAAGGCGCGTGGGCCACTGGCCAGGCAGGCGGCGGCGCGGACCGGCTTGGGGCCGTCGTCGAGCACCACGCCAGCAAGCAGCGCGTCGATTTGCTTTTGGACCAGCGCGTGGCGCAGCGTGATCTCGTAGACCTTGGGCACATGGTGTTTGGGCGAGGTGAGCTTGTGGATGAAGCGTCCGTCGTCAGACAGGAGCAGCAAGCCCGTGGTGTCCTGATCGAGCCGTCCCACCGCCTGCACGCCGGCCGCCGCGCTGCCGCCTCTCTCGCGCAGCGGCGCTGGCAGCAAGGTATAGACGCTGGGCCAGGCTCCAGCCTTGTGTGAGCATTCGAAGCCAGCGGGCTTGTGGAGCATGAGATAGGCGCGCTCCTGGTAGAGCCAGTCCACACCCTGCACCCGAAACACCAGGCCTTCGGGGTCGAGCTCCAGACCCGGGTCATCAATAAGCCGCCCGGCAACCTCGACCAGTCCCTGCTGGACCAGGCCAGCGCATACCCGCCGAGTGCCAAAGCCCTGAGAAAACAAGAGCTGCTGAATCTGCATGCCTGGATTGTGACCGGCCCTGCCAGGGGCTGATGGATCGGTCAGCACGGAAGAAATATTAAAAAAATTGAGGATAAATTTAACGCTTCATTGACTGATTAATAAATCTTTATAGCTAAATTTTATGTTTTTTGAAGTCTAAATGCAAATTAAGTATAGATTTTATATCTTATTTGTCATCGATGATCTTGAAATGTAAACCTTCTTTATTCAATAATGTCTCCAACTGCAAACAAACATCGGAATTTGCAAATGAAAAGACATGGATTGATGACAAAGCCAATGCTCCTATTGGGGGCGATCTCGTTGTCCTGCGCTGCCCAGGCGCTGACCTTGCACCGCGATGGCGGCGATCTGTATGCCAGCGGCGTGATTCAGATCGGCGACGATCTGGCCTTGCGCGCTGCCCATGCGCAAGCGCCTGTGCAAAGGCTGATCCTGGTCAACTCGCCTGGCGGCGCCCTGATGGCCAGCCTGCGCATTGCCCGGTGGCTGGAGGACCTTCGCATCACGACGCTGGCGGCCGGCCACTGCATGTCGGCTTGCAGCCTGATTTTCATGGCCGGCGAGCAGCGACAATTTGCCAGCCTGCCCCGGCACCCAGCCAGCGTGATCGGCATCCACGGCGCCTACAACGCCCGTACCGGGCAGGCCAGCCAGGCAGCGGCTCCGCTGATGCTGGACTACTACCGCCAACGCATGGGCGCCAGTTACGCCGCAGCCATCATCGAGCAAGCCATCGTCGAGATGAAGGACCCCTCGGGATTTTTGGTGGTGCCAGCCATGAGCACCGGCCCGGGCGAGCAAAGGCCCCAATACTGCCCGTCGGCGCGCGCCGCCCGCCATGAATGCACCGTGCATCTGCAGCAATCGGCGCTGAGCCTAGGCATCGTGACACGGGCCGAGACGGTCAGCCTGGCCGCTTTGCCGCAAGCCGTGACACAGGCCATCGAGACCGCAGCACCACCAGCGGCGCCCAGCGCTTTCGACACCAGCGCTAAGGCCAGCACCCTGGCGCAGCAATTACCTTGATCAGGCCTTGTCCATCAGGCCAGGCAGGCTGATGCTGACCCGGGCCAGCCCCAATGCCTTGTCGATGTCCGTGTGCAATTGACCCTGGTGGCGTTGCAACACAGTGCGCACAAAATCCAGGCCCAAACCAAAGCCCTGCGTCATGATGGTCTCGTCGACATCGGTACCGAGCTCGGCAATGCGGTTGCTGACCGTGATCCGCACAGCGCTTGGCTCGACCGGTTCGGCCAATACGCTGATCTGCGTGCCGCGCTGGCCGTACTTGATGGCATTGAGCAGCAGGTTCATGAAGACCCTGACCATCAGCGAGGTTGAAACCTGCACGAAGAAATAACGCTCGCCACTGTCAAACACGATCTGCATGCCGCGGGCGCTGGCCAGGTCACGCACCTGCGCCATCGCATCGTCAAGCAAGTCGTCGATCATGCGCTGCGCCAGGTTCAGATCCTGGCCGTGCGCCATGCTCTCAAAAAGAAAACCGTCCATCAGGCGCATGAGCTGATGGGCATGGCCCATCACACGAACTGCATCGGCTGCGCACTGCGCCGGCGCGCCCTCCAGGCTCTGCAGTTGCCGGCTGAGCGCCAAAATAGAAGCCACCGGCGTGCGCATATCGTGCGAGAGAAAGCTCAGTGCCTGATCACGCTGAGCCTGGGACTGTTTAAGCTCGGTGACATCGAGCAGCATCAACAGGCGCAGTCCCTGGGTGCCCTGCGCATTGAAGGTGGTGGTCTTGAGGTAGACCGATCGTTCCCCCACAGGGCAGCGCACCTGCAGGCTGGCATCGGGCTGCGCTGACAGAGTCACCAGCGCATCCCAAGAGTCTGCCGGCAAGCCCAATTCCTGCGCCAGATCCCTCAGGCCGAGACCGCTGCGCAGACCGCCCCTGCCCAGGGCCTGCATACGGCCGTTGAGCTGGACCACCATGCTGGCAGGATCAATGACCGCCATCGCCTCGGGCAAGTGCTCCATCATCTGATGGAGCAGGTCGAGCTGGCGACCTTGCAATTCGATCGCCCAGTCGAGGTCTTGCTCGAGCTGCGAAATGCCGCCGGCACTGCGGATCTGCGGTCGCGATGGGCCGCCGACCTGGAGCTCGCGGGACTTGCGTTTGAGGTAGCGCAAATTACTCTCCAGCCTCAGCCATACCCACATCAACGCCAGAACGAACAGAGTCAGCCAGATCGGCACCAGGTCGATCCACCAGCCGCGACCGATCAGAGCCGCCACCGAGATCGCCGGTAGAGACACGGCAAGGCTCAGGGTCATGACGCGCAAACGCCTGGGATGCCAGACCTGCAGCGCCAGCATCACCCCCAAAAGCAGCATCAGACTGCCCGCAAACACCCAGACCTCGGGCACCACCCGCACCCAACGTCCACTGAGCTGGGCATTGACAGCGCTGGCCAAGATGGCCACCCCGGGCGTGCCCGAGGCTGCTGACCCAGAATAAATCGTCGCATGGTGATCGCCCAGCAAAGGGTCGGTCACCCCAAGCAACACAATCTTGCCCTTGAGCGCCGGCAAAGGCTTGCCCGCATCGAGCAAATCGGACAGACGCAAGGTCGTAAACGGCCGCGCAGGATCGACCATGGGAAAGCGCAGGTAGTCGGCGTGCGGCCAGGCCGTCTGATTGGGCAGGCCAGCGGCCTCCATCAGCGCCAGCGAAAAATGGAGTTGCCCGTGCAGGCGGGTTTGTATGCCGCGCAAAATCCCGTCGCTCTCGTAGCGCACGTGAATATGTCCGCTTGCCCGCGCAGCCTTGGCCAGCAAAGGCGCCGTCGCCTGCCACTGCGCCGCTGCGCTGACCCCGCCGCCGGGTCCTGAACTTGAAAGCACGGCCGGCAGCACCACCGGCAAGCGCGCCATTTGCGCGGCCAGCGCGAGGTCGGTCTCGCGCTCATTGAGAAAAAGCAGGTCAAAGCCCAGCACCGCCGGCGCCTGGCCCTCGTCGACCAGGCGCTCGATGAGTCGCGCATAGTGCAGGCGGGAGACCGGCCAGCCGCCCAGTTCGCGCTGACTATGCTCATCGACGGCCACCAGCACCACCTCTGGCGAGGCGCGAAAACCCAGGAGCAACTCAAGCCGGTCGTAAGCACGCTTGCTGATCGAACCGCCCGCATCGCTCCAGACCAGCAGGGCCAGCAGCGCAGTGCTGATGAGAAAGAGCGCAAGAATTTCACGGCCGCTGCCGACAAGCCAATATCGCCAGTTGCTCTGAGGACGGGCTGCTGTGCCTGCCGGGTTGGGAGGGACCGACTCAGCCACGGTGATGGGCAGGCGTGCGATGAATCGGTTTCAGTCGTCCTGCCCTACCGCTGCGTAGGTGATCAATTGATAGCCAAAGCCGTGGACCGAACGCAAGCGAATGTTGGACTGACCGCTCAGGCCCAAACGCGAGCGTATCCTGGAGACGTGCACGTCCAGTGTGCGCGAGAAGGGATCGTCCTCACGCGACCAGACCTCCTGCATCAGGCGCTCGCGCGAGAGCGAACGGTCGGCATTTTCAAAAAGAAAGCGGGCGAGTTCAAACTCCTTGCCAGAAAACTGCGCCTGGCCCCCTTCCCAATTGATCACCCGAGACACCAGGTCGAAGGTGTAGCCGTGGTGAGTCTGCGTGCCGCCGTTTTGCTTGACCGGATAGATGCGCCTTTGCAAGGCCGCGATGCGGGCCAGGAATTCCGCCGGCCGCAAGGGCTTGACGCAATAGTCTTCTGCGCCGGCCTCTAGCGCATTGACGATGGCTTGCTCATCATGCATGCCCGTCAGAAAGATCACCGGCGTATCGCCCTGGAAGGACGCGCGCAACTGCTTGAGCACCTTCAGCCCGTCCTGATCGGGCAGTTTCCAGTCGAAGACCAGCAAGTCAAAAGTATTTCGGGTCAGCGACGACAGGAAGGACTTGGCGGTGTTGAACACCGCGCTGGTATGGCCCGCCGACTGAACCACCTTGGCCAGATGCTGGGCCAAGGTATCGTCATCTTCCAAAATACCGATATGCATGATGAGAACTCCTGAAAACGGGTTCAGCGCTCGTTGAGCGCTCCGGAAAAAGTCTTGATCACCGGCTTGAGCAAATAGCGCAAGACGCTGCGGGTGCGGGTCTTGACATCAATGGTCGCCGTCATGCCGGGCTTGAGGGCTACCTTGGCCAGGGCCTGATTGGCTTGGACACCATCGAGCTTGATCTGCGCCCGATAGGAACTCGTTGACTGACCATTGGGCGACTGCTCCACCAGCGTATCGGAGCTGATGTAGGTGAGCTTTCCCGCGAGCATTCCGTAGACGGAGTAGTCAAACGCATCGAGCTTGATCTGAACCGGCAGCCCGAGTTCAAGCTGGCCAATGTCCACCGGGTTGATCTTGGCCTCGATGACCATTTCGCTGTCGGTCGGCGAGATCTGCATCAGCTCATCGCCGGCGCGCAGCACCCCGCCCACCGTATTGACCCGCAGGTATTTGACGATGCCCGCTACCGGAGCGATCAAGTCGGTGTGCTCGAGCACGCTGCGTCGTTCGTCGAGCTTGTAGCGCTGCGAGGACAACTCATCCTCCAAGCGGGCGACCTCCAACCTGGCCTCCTGCAGGTACTTGTTGCGCGCCTCACTCAGGCGCGCATCCAAGTCACTGACTTGCCGCAAGGCCCGCATGACCTCCAGGCGGCTGACGTCGCCAGACTTGAGCAGCCTTTGGTTCATCTCCAGCTCTTCACGCGCCAGCTTGAGGGCGTCTTCGAGCGACTCGGTGGTATCGAGCAGGCTGGCGCGCTTTTGGGCAAAGAGCCTTTCTTGCGCTGCCACAAAATCGGGATAGGCCCGTACCGATGCGGGAAACACCGGCTTGCTGCTCTGCACGCCCTGCGATTCGGCACGGGCACGGATCAGGGCTGCCTGCAAGGCCGCCACCTTGGCGCGGCTTTCCTCGAACGATGCGCTGCTGCGGTCCTTCTCCAGCATGGCCAGCCGCTGCCCCGGTTTGACTTCCTGCCCTTCCTGAACCATGATCTGAGCCAACACACCGCCGTCTGCCGCCTGGATGATCTGGGTGCGGGCGCTGGTGATGATCGAGCCCTGGGCCCGCACCGTCTGGTCGATCTCGAACCAGGCGGCCCAGCCGATGAAGACGGCAAACATCACCGCCAGAACCACAATGAGGGACGGGCCGAAACCCGATTTGCGCTCGCTCATGCGACTGCTCCTTGCGCGGACGGCGAAGCGCCGGCTGGCTGCGCCTGGTTACGACCTTGGCTCAGGCGCTGAAGCACCGCGTCCTTGGGCCCATCCATGACGATTTGATGGTTGGCAATCACGATGATGCGATTGACCAAGCGCAGCAATTCGGGCTTGTGGGTGACCACCACCAACACATCCTCGGGCTGCAGCGATTTGGCCAGAGCCCCCAAAATATGCTGCTCAAGCGCGCCGTCCATCGAAGCGGTCGGCTCATCGAGCAACCAGACACGGGGGTGACGCAAAAACACCCGGGTGAGGTTGACCAGTTGTCGCTGCCCGGACGACAGGCCGGTTCCGCCTTCATGAATCATCTGCTGCAAGCCCTGGGGATTGGGGCTGATGACCGACTGCATCAGACCAGTCACCCGCGCGGCCTCCAGGATCACATCATCACCCGGATCGATCAGACCAAGAATCAGGTTCTCGCGCAAAGTGCCGGCAAACAGGCGCCCCTCTTGCTGCAAATAGCCGACCCGCTCGGCCAGCACCGGCTTGGACACATGGGCCAGATCAAGCCCGTCGATGCGGACCAAGCCCGTCTGCGGCTTGTACATGCCACTGAGCAAACGCAGGAAGGTGGTCTTGCCCGCGCCTATGGGACCGAGCACGCCGATCTTCTCGCCGGGCTGAATCTGCAACTCGGCTATCGCTAGCGCCTGGCCCTGACCATAGCTGGCAGCGACCTTTTCAAAGCTGTAATGGCCCTTGATGGTCTGCGGTGCGATCGCCTGCTCCTGACCGTGATGGTCATCCTGCAGAGACCAGATGCGATCAAGCCCTTGCAAGGCAGTGCGGGTATGGGCCCACTGGATCAGGCGATCCGGCAGGGCGGCCACCGGGCCAAGTACTCGGCCCGAGAGGATGGAGCAGGCGATCATGGCACCCATGGTCAATTCGCCACGCGAGATTTGCATGGCGCCAGCGGCAACCATCAAGATATACGACAGCTGCTGCATGCCAGCGAGCATGAACTGGCTGTATTCACTGACCCGGCGCATCTCCTGCTCGACATCACGCGCCTCATCGGTGGTGCCTATCCAGCGCGAGAGCATGCGCCAGCCGCTTTGGCCCGACTTGATGGTTTCGGCGCCTTCGACCGTCTCCACCAGCAAACCCGTCTTGAAGTTGCTGGCCGCATTGGCCTTCTTGCTCAGCGCGTCGACCCGGCGGCGAAAGAACAGGCCCAGGGAGAGCGAGACCACAAAAAATACCAGAGGGATCAGGGCCAGCCAGCCGCCCACCCAAAAGATGACCAGCAGGAACAGCAAGGCGAACGGCACATCAATCATGACGTGCGAGGTAACCGCCGTCAAAAAGCCGCGTACCGTCTCATAGCCTTTGAGCTGCGCAGCCAGCGAGCCGACGCTGCGAGGCAGCTGGTCGAGCCGGATGGACAGAAAGCGGCTGTAAACCTCACGAGCGAGCTTCTGATCGACATGGTCGACCAACTGCTCAAAAAGGCGCGCGCGTGCCAGCTTGGCCAAGGTCTCGAATAGAACCGCCAGCAGCACCCCAGAGGTCAAAACCCATAAGGTCTGGCTGGCACCGGTAGGCACCACCCGGTCGTAGACTTGCATGCTGTAAAAAGAGGTGGCCAGGGCGATCGTGTTGATCGTCAGGCCCGCAAGAGCGCCTTCGATCCAGATGCGCCGGCGCGAGAAGACCTCGCGCAGGATCAACTTGAACACCTCACTGCCGGCCGCGTCATAGGGACGGGCCAGCTTGAGCTTAACCACCAGCCATTCACTCAGGGCGTGGCGAGGCGTTTCGACCCAGCGGTTGGTCTGGGCGTCATAGGTCTCCGTCAGCCACTCGTTTTGTGCAGTACGACCGCGTAAAAGCGCCCAGCCCTGGTCGGGCCGGTGTATCAGGCAAGGACAGGCCGCCGGATCCACGGAGGATGACTTGAGAAAGCGCGCCTTGGGCAGCTGTAGCGATTGCAGCACTTGCTCGATGAACTGGCGCGGTGAGGACGACTCGCCCGTCTGCTCCTGCTTATCGATTTGTTCGATAGCGGCCTGCAAGGCCAGTCGGTCTACCGGCTCCGACTGGATTTGCGCCAGGCGCATCAGCAAGGGAAAGAGTATGTTCATAGTGCCTGAAACTTCATGGGCGCGTCGGGTTGCTCGCTGGCGTGGCCTGGATCGGCGCGCCCAATCCGCTGATGATGGCCGGCACGCCTTCGGCGAGCACCGCCAGGCGCCAGGTGGCCACCACATAGCCGACCTCGACCTCGGCCAGCGCGGTCTGTGCCTGCGCCAATTCGCGGGCCGCGTTCATCACCTCGACCCAGGTCTTGCGGCCCGCCAGAAACTGCCGGTCCCAGGAATCAACCATGGCCTGGGTTGAGCTCAAGCCCGACCGCAAACTGACGCGCCGCTGTGCCTGGGTGAGCGCCGACACATGCTCGAGACTGACCTGTTCAATCAGGCTGCGGCGGGTGGCATCGAGTTCAGACTGGAAGGACTGCAGTCGGGCCACCGCAGCGTCTACGCCCGACAAGGCCGACAAACCGGCACCCGGGGTCGCAGACAGGCCAATGAAAAAACGATTGGCCGAGCTCGGACCGAAAGAAGTGAAACTGCCTTGCTGATGTTCGGCGCGGGCATAAACCTCGGGCAGCAATTGAGCCTTGCGAATCTCGACATCGAGTTCCTGCTGCCTGACCTGGGCCCGCAACTTCATAGCGGTCGGGCTGTTCATCCATGCGTTATCGAGCAGGGGGGCAAGCTGCCCGACCGGCTCGACCGCTGAGACCGAGTAAGCACCAACCTGTTCATCGGCCACACGCTGCCCCGTCAGCGATTCCAGCTTGGCCAGGGCCGCCGTCAACTGCGACTGCGCAGCCATCGCATCGGCCAGCGTCTGCTCCAGCCGTCCCTGAGCCAGCACCTCGTCGGCCAGGGCCGAGACCCCACCGTCGATGCGGCGCTGAATCAAGGCCACCAATCTCTGATGCGTCTGCACGCTGCCACGTAAAGCAGCGAGCTTTTGCTGGCCGGCCTTCCATTCGCCCCAGGCCTGTATGGTGCGCAGGGCCAATTGCTGACGCGTCTCTTCCATTTGGGCCTGGGCGGCTGCCATCCCGGCTTCGGCCCGGCCCACGCCGGCCGTCAGGCGGCCGCCGGTCCACAGCGGCTGCTGAAGCCTGAGCGTGAGCACCCGGCCGTCCTTGCTGTTGTACGAAGAGTCGTTTTGGGAGGCATTGACCTGCTCCACCGACACCGAGGGGGTTGGAAAGAACTGCCAGTTGGCCCCCCGGATCTCGGCCTGCGAGGCCTGCACCAGCTGGGCTTGGCTTCTGAGGGCCGGATTTCCCTGGAAAGTCAGGTTGAGCAAATCAATCATGCTCCCCGCCTGAACGGGCACCGCCGCTGAGCCGATCAGGCACAACAGCCACCAGCATGAAAATTTAACGATATGCATGCGCTAAGGCCATCACAGGGTAAAACAGCCGACACCGAGGAAAGCCTGGCGGAGACCCGGCATGCGGTCCACCGTGGAACCCGTACTTCAAATCATCAACAAGCAGAATTGCTCAAGCCATAAAAACTGATTATGTAGCAATTCGTAACGCATGAGGAAGACCAAAAGTTCTCCATTGGCCACAATTTCGTTACAAAAGGAAAAGCCCGCGTCGCAGACAGCGGGCTTTGAAAAGATTGGTCGGTGTGAAAGGATTCGAACCTTCGACCCCTTGCACCCCATGCAAGTGCGCTACCAGGCTGCGCCACACACCGAAGCTGAAAATTATAGCTTGCTTCAGAGGGCCAGCTGAACTTCTGCGCTCAGGAGCCTGCGAATCTCGGAGAGTTCCCGGCGCATGAGTTCCACGCCTTCGAGAGACATGGCGGAAAAACTGGCAGCCACCACATTAAAGTTGCTCTCAAGCAGGGGCTCTGCCGCCAAGGCCTCCGGACCATCGACATCCACGCCTTCGAGCACGCCCTGACCCTGACGGCGGCGGTCGCGCTCAGCCTGCATGAACTCCTGCAGCTTGTTGCGTGCGCCGCTGATGGTAAAGCCCTGCTCGTACAGCAGATCACGGATGCGCCGGATCATCAACACCTCATGGTGCTGGTAGTAGCGCCGGTTGCCGCGGCGCTTCATCGGCTTGAGCTGGGTAAATTCCTGCTCCCAGTAGCGCAGCACATGCGGCTTGACGCCGCACAACTCGCCGACCTCACCGATGGTGAAGTAGCGCTTGGCTGGTATGGGGGGAAGGACAGTCTCCAAGTGCATCACCGCGGCGTCAAAGGAAGATGGAATCTACTTCAAGTTGGCACGGTGCGCAATTGATTCCAGGGAAATTTTTCTGACCGCTGTGCGCGGGCAGGCAGATCAGATCGGCGTCGAGCCCTGGATCTGTTCTTTGAGCTTGGGGCTGGCATGAAAGGTCACCACCCGGCGCGCTTGAATAGGAATCTCCTGGCCAGTGCGTGGATTGCGGCCAGGTCGCGGCGCCTTGGTACGGATCTGGAAATTGCCGAAGCTGGAAATCTTGACATCCTGTCCTTCGACCAGGCTGTCAGAGATCAGGGTAAAGAAGGCGTCGACCATGTCTTTCGACTCGCGCTTGTTCAGGCCAATCTGACCGAACAGGAGATCAGCCAAGTCGGCCTTGGTCAGCGCCGGGGTTTCCAGGGTTTCGACAGACAGTTCCATGACAAGCGCAATCCATCCAAAAGTCGGGTCAGGCGCGCAGTCGGGCGCCCAGCTGCGACTGCAAGCGATCAATCACTGCGCGCACCGCCTGATCAATCTGTTCTTCGGTCAGTGTAGCCTGCTCGTCACTGAGCACCAGGCGCACCGCCAGGCTCTTTTCCCCCAGCGCCATGCCGGCACCCGCCTCTTTGGCGCGGTAAATGTCGAAAAGTGTGGCGGAGCGCAGCAGGCTCTGGGTAGGCGCTGCATGGACCTGAGCCATCAGCTGCGCATGCGTCACAGACTCGCTGACGATCACCGCAATGTCACGCTCGACCGGTTGCAGACGACTGACGCCCGCAAAAGCGGGGACAGGCCGACGCAGCAGGGCTTCAAGGTCGAGCTCAAACAGCACCGGGGTTTGCGTCAGCTCATAAGCCTGGCGCCAACGCGGGTGGAGCTGCCCCACCACGCCGACGCGCTGGCCGTCAATGCTCAGGCTGGCGCTACGCCCCGGATGCAGGGCCGGGTGCTGAACCGGCTCGAACACCGCACGAGCCGGTGCCAGCAAGGCCTCCAGATCACCCTTGATGTCAAAAAAGTCGACCAGGCGCGACTCCTGCGCCCAACCGGCCGACTCCAGCGGGCCGCAAGCCAGGCCGGCCACCCGCATGGGCTGGTGCAGTCCCGCCACGGTGCTGTCGCTGCCCGCCACACTGGCATCGCGCAGGAACACACGGCCCAGCTCGAACACCCGTACCCGCGCCGCCTTGCGGTCCTGGTTGAACTTGAGCACTTGAAGCAGCGAGCCGATCAACGAAGAGCGCATCACGCTCATCGGGCTGGCAATCGGGTTGAGCAGCTTGATCGGATTCGGGTTGCCCGCCAGCTCATGCTCCCAGCGCTCCTGCACAAAGCTGAAGTTGATGGTTTCCTGGTAGCCCAGTGCCGCTAGGCTGCGCCGCAAGGCAAAAGAGCTGCGCTCGGACTCGGGCCGCAGCCGCGCGCTGGTGGGAGCCAGCGGCGGGGTTTCGGGCAGCGCGTCGTAGCCGACCATGCGCACCACTTCCTCGATCAGATCTTCCTCGATCTGCAGATCAAAGCGGTAGCTCGGCGGCGTCACCGTGATCGTGCCATCGCCCTGCTGCAGCGGCAGGCCCAAACGGGCGAGCGCGTCGACGCACTGCGCCTGCGTCAAAGGCATGCCAATCACCTTGGCCGCCCGTGCCACCCGCAGCGTCACCGGTGTGGGCGAAGGCAGCTGCACCTGCTGGTCGTCAATTGGGCCGCAGCGGGTCTGCTCGCCGCCGCAGATGGTCAGCACCAGTTCGGTGATGCGCTCGATATGCTGCACGGTGGTGGCAGGATCCACGCCACGCTCAAAACGATGCCCGGCGTCGGTGGAAAAATTGAAACGGCGCGAACGGCCGGCCACCGAGCGCGGCCACCAGAAGGCGGCCTCGACATAGATGTTCTGAGTCTCATCTGAAACAGCGGTGGCATCGCCGCCCATGATGCCGGCCAGCGACTCAACTTGCGCCTCGTCAGCGATGACGCCCACCTTGCCATCCACGCTGATGGTGTTGCCGTTGAGCAGCTTGAGCGTCTCGCCCTCACGGCCCCAGCGCACGTCCAAACCGCCATGGATCTTGTCCAGGTCAAAGATGTGCGAGGGCCGGCCGAGTTCGAACATCACATAGTTGGAGATATCGACCAGCGGGCTGACCGAGCGCTGACCACAGCGTGCCAGACGCTCAACCATCCAGGCCGGTGTCGCCGCCCGGGTATTGACGCCGCGGATCACCCGGCCCGAAAAACGGCCGCACAGGTCCGGCGCGCTGATGCGCACTGCCAGCCGACTGTCGTCGTTCACAGCCACCGCTTTGAACTGCGGCTCCTTGAGCGGCGCGCCGGTCAGCGCAGACAGCTCACGCGCCACGCCATGCACACTCAGGCAGTGGGCCAGATTGGGCGTGAGCTTGAGGGTAAAAAGCGTGTCATCCAGATTCAAATGGGTCCGGATGTCCTGCCCCAAAGGCGCGTCGGCGGCCAGTTCGAGCAGGCCGCCATGGTCGTCCGACAGTTTGAGCTCGCGGGCCGAACACAGCATGCCGTGGCTTTCGACGCCGCGCAGCTTGCCGACCTTGATCTCAAACGGCTTGCCGTCCTCGCCGGGCGGCAGCTGCGCGCCCACGAGCGCGCAGGGCACCCGGATGCCGACCCGGGCGTTAGGGGCACCGCAGACGATGCTCAGCAAGGCGCCCTGCCCCACATCCACTTGGCAGACCCGCAGCTTGTCGGCGTTGGGGTGCTGCACCGCCTCGCGTATCTCGCCAACCACGATATGGGAGAAGGCAGGCGCAACCGGGCGGAGCTCCTCGACCTCCAGCCCGCCCATGGTGAGGGTGTCAGCCAGTTGCTGGGTCGACAGCGCGGGGTTGCAAAATTCGCGCAACCAGGACTCGGGAAATTGCATGGCGTCGTTTCTTGTTCAGCAGTGACGATCGAAAAATGGTGAGGCGAAGCTTAGTGCGCTGTCGGTTCAATTGAACTGCGCCAGAAAGCGAATGTCGCCGTCAAAAAACAGGCGCAGGTCATTGACCCCATAGCGCAGCATGGTCAGACGATCCGGGCCCATGCCGAAGGCAAAGCCGATGTACTTCTCAGGGTCTAGCCCCATGTTGCGGACCACGTTCGGATGCACCTGGCCTGAGCCGGCCACCTCCAGCCAGCGGCCAGCCAAGGGCCCCGACTGAAACTGGATGTCAATTTCGGCGCTGGGCTCGGTGAAGGGGAAGAAGCTGGGTCGAAAGCGCAGGACCAGGTCTTTGGATTCAAAAAAGGTGCGACAGAAATCGGTGAACACCACCTTCAGGTCCTTGAAGCTCACGTTCTCACCGATCCACAAGCCCTCGCACTGATGGAACATCGGCGAATGGGTGGCGTCGCTGTCAACCCGGTAGGTACGGCCGGGCGCGATCACCCGAATCTCGGGCATGAGTTCGCCGCGCTCAATCAATGCGCGGTGTTTCTTGACATGCTGCACTGCATAGCGGATCTGCATTGGGCTGGTGTGGGTGCGCAGCAAATGCGGCTCATCGGGCGTGCCACCTTCGACGTAAAAGGTGTCGTGCATCGAGCGCGCTGGATGATCAGCAGGCGTATTGAGCGCGGTGAAGTTGAACCAGTCGGTCTCGATCTCAGGACCCTGGGCCACATCAAAGCCCATGGAGCCGAAGATGGCCTCGATACGCTCCATGGTCAGGCTGACCGGATGCAAGCCGCCGGGCAGGCGCTGGCGACCGGGCAGGGTCACGTCCAGAGCTTCTGCTTTGAGTTGGGCATCGAGTTCGGCCTGGGCCAGGGCCTGGCGACGCTCGGTCAGCGCCTGCTCAATGGCCTGCTTGGTTTGGTTGATGGCCGCGCCGCGGGACTTCTTCTCGTCCACGCTCAAGGCGGCCAGACCTTTCATGAGCTCGGTCACCCGACCGGCCTTGCCCAGGAAGACAGCTTTTGCGTTTTCCAGATCAGCGGGGCTCAGCGCCTGAGCAAAGCTGCTGCGGGCCTGGTCGACCAGATCATCAAGGAGCGGTTGTGAGCTCATGGTGTGTGCAAATTTCAGAGGGATTCACGGCCTTGACAGGCCCATGAAAAAGGGCCAGAGCCTTTGACAAGCCCCGGCCCGCTGAGCCGCTGCACCGGCCTGCCGAGGCAGGGCGGTGCAGGCGCTGGCAGGATCAAGCCGCCAGGCTGGCCTTGGCTTGCGCCACGATGGCGCCGAAGGCGGCGCTGTCGTGGATGGCCAGATCGGAAAGAACCTTGCGGTCGATTTCGATACCGGCTTTTTTCAGGCCATTGGCGAACTGGCTGTAGGTCATGCCGAATGAACGGCTGGCCGCATTGATACGGGCGATCCACAACTGGCGGAACACGCGCTTTTTGGTGCGGCGATCACGGTAGGCATACTGGCCTGCCTTCATCACCGCCTGTTTGGCGACGCGAAAGACATTGCCGCGGCGACCGCGAAAACCCTTGGCCAGGGCGAGAACTTTCTTGTGACGAGCGCGGGCTGTGACACCACGTTTGACGCGAGGCATATGTGTACTCCTTGTTCGTCTGAATCAAATACCCATGCCAGGCAGCATCTGCGCCATGTGACCCATATTGGTCTCATGGACAGCGACCGCACCGCGCAGGTGACGTTTGTTCTTGGTGGTCTTCTTGGTCAGGATGTGAAGCTTGAAGGCTTGACCGCGCTTGACGGTGCCACCGGGACGAACGCGAAACCGCTTTTTCGCGCTGCTCTTGGTCTTCATTTTGGGCATGACTGCTCCTTCTTCTTTGTGCTCGTGAGGCGCTGTGAAACCTTCCACAGAACTTGTAGGCCCCGAGCCACTTGTTCAGGTTCCGGACCTTGAGTCCAGACCTGGCGAGACCGGAAAACTTCCGGCCTCAGGGGCAGCGCAACAGGCCACCGCCCCACTCGCCCCGTCGGCGACCAACCAACCGGGCTTGTTCAATCCTTACAACTTCAGCCCTCAGGCCTTGGTCGTCTCAGCCGCCTCTGCAGGGGCTGCTGCTTTGCCGCCACCGGCTTTTTTCTTGCCCGGGGCGATCATCATGATCATCTGCCGACCTTCGAGCTTGGGGAACTGCTCGACGATGATGCTGTCGGCCAACTCATCGCGGATGCGCGCCAACAAGGCCAAGCCCAACTCCTGGTGGGTAATTTCACGACCGCGAAACCGCAGCGTGATCTTGCACTTGTCGCCCTCATCCAGAAACCGCCGGATATTGCGCAACTTGATGTTGTAGTCACCGTCGTCGGTGCCGGGTCGGAATTTGATTTCCTTGACCTCGATCACCTTTTGCTTGGACTTGGCCTCAGCAGCCCGCTTTTGCTCGGCATACTTGAACTTGCCGTAGTCAATCAGGCGGCACACCGGAGGGATTGCGGTCGGCGAGATTTCCACCAGATCCACATCGGCCTCACCGGCCAGACGCAGCGCTTCCATGGTGGAGACGATGCCGATGGGCTCGTTGTCCGGGCCCATGAGGCGAACCTCTGGGGCCATGATTTCCCGATTCAGGCGGTGCTTGCGTTCCTCGCGTTGGCGACGGTCACGAAATTCAGTAGCGATGGCAGCTATCCTTCAAACAAGGCTACACCAGCTGTAGCAGCTTACACCCGCAGACAACGCGGCCTAAGCGCCCCGTCAAGGGGAGAATTCGGTCGGTTCAGGATTTGTTGGCAATGTCGGAAGCGATCTGCGCGGAGAACGCTTCGAGGGACATCACACCCAGGTCCTTGTTGCCTCGGGCACGCACCGCCACCGAGCCAGCCGCTTTTTCCTTGTCGCCCACGACCAGGATATAGGGAGGCTTTTGCAACGAGTGCTCGCGTATTTTATACGTGATTTTCTCGTTTCGCAGGTCCAGATCGACCCTAAGCCCTTGATTTGTCAGAGTTTGGGCGATTTCCCGACAGTAATCGGCCTGCGCATCGGTGATATTGAGGACGGCAATTTGCACCGGCGCCAGCCAGGTCGGCAGAGCGCCAGCATGCTCTTCAATGAGGATGCCAATAAAGCGTTCCATGCTGCCGACGATGGCCCGGTGCAGCATGACAGGGCGGTGGCGGTTGCCGTCCTCGCCCACATACTCGGCATCGAGCCGCTCGGGCATGGAAAAGTCCACCTGTATGGTGCCGCACTGCCACTGGCGGCCGATGGCGTCCTTGAGCGTGTACTCGATCTTGGGGCCATAAAAAGCGCCGTCGCCCGGGGCGATCTCGAACTCGCAGCCCGAGGCCTTCAGGCTGTCCATCAGCGCCTGCTCGGCCTTGTCCCAGCTCTCGTCCGAGCCTATGCGCTTTTCCGGTCGGGTGGCGACCTTGTAAATGATGTGCTTGAAGCCGAAGTCGGTGTAAACCTTTTGCAGCAAGGTGGTGAAGGCCAGCACTTCAGGCTGGATCTGGTCTTCGGTACAGAAGATGTGGCCATCATCCTGGGTGAAGCCGCGCACCCGCATGATGCCGTGCAGTCCGCCCGAGGGCTCGTTGCGGTGGCACTGGCCAAACTCACCGTAGCGCAGCGGCAAGTCGCGATAGCTCTTGATGCCCTGCTTGAAGATCAGGATGTGCCCTGGACAATTCATGGGCTTGAGGGCGTACTCGCGTTTTTCGCTCTCGGTGGTGAACATGTTCTCGCGGTACTTGTCCCAGTGCCCGGTCTTCTCCCACAGGGTTTTGTCGATCACCTGCGGGCCCTTGACCTCCTGGTAGCCGTTGTCCTGGTAGACGCGGCGCATGTACTGCTCCACCCCTTGCCACACGGTCCAGCCCTTGGGATGCCAGAACACCAGACCCGGGGCATGGTCGTCAATGTGGAACAGGTCCAGCTCGCGGCCAAGCTTGCGGTGATCGCGCTTTTCGGCCTCTTCCAGCAAAGTCAGGTAATGCTGCAGGTCCTCTTTGCTGGCCCAGGCGGTGCCATAGACGCGCTGCAGCATCTCGTTGCGATGATCGCCCCGCCAGTAGGCGCCGGCCACCTTCATCAGCTTGAAATGCTTGAGCTTGCCGGTGCTGGGCACGTGCGGGCCCCGGCACAGGTCCTCAAAGCCACCCTCTCGGTAGAGCGAGACCTCTTGGTCGGCTGGGATGGAGCCGATGATCTCAGCCTTGTAGTGCTCGCCCATGGCCTTGAAATGGGCCACCGCTTCGTCGCGCGGCAGCACCCGGCGAAGTACCGGCTCGTCCTTGGCCGCAAGTTCGGCCATGCGCTTTTCAATCGCCTGCAAATCTTCGGGCGTGAACGGGCGCTTGTAGGAGAAATCGTAATAAAAGCCGTTTTCAATCACCGGGCCTATGGTCACCTGGGCCTCAGGAAAGAGTTCTTTGACGGCGTAGGCCAGCAGGTGAGCGGTGGAGTGGCGGATCAACTCCAGCCCGTCGGCGTCCTTGGCGGTGACGATGGACAGCTTGGCATCTTGCGCCACCGTAAAGCTGGTGTCGACCAGCTGGCCGTCGACCTTGCCGCCTAGGGCCGCCTTGGCCAGGCCCGCGCCTATGGAGGCGGCCACCTCGGCCACCGTCACCGGCTGGGGAAATTGACGCTGGGAACCGTCGGGGAGCGTGATTTGAACCATATTTGAAATGAGCAGATGAAAAACAAAAAACGCGGCAGGGGCCGCGCTTTCATGAGGGTGCAAGAGACAGGCGCGGCCCGCCGGCCATCAAAGGCCCGCCAAGATCTCCGGGGGAGTTCGCGGTGTCATAACCATCATGCCTTTCTTGTTCTTGCAGATTGAGTTGCCGTAATTTTCTCACAAACAACTCGGATCGCACGGGCATAAGGGGCGCAAAAAAGCCCGGGGATCGCCCGGGCTTGCTGCTTGCGTAAGCGACGCGGGTGGCGCCGGGACACAAAACTCAGTGGAACTGCTCTTCTTCGGTCGAGCCGGTCAGGGCCTTAACTGAAGACGTGCCGCCCTGGATCACGGTGGTCACATCGTCAAAGTAACCAGCGCCGACTTCCTGCTGGTGCGACACAAAGGTATAGCCTTGCTCGCGGGCAGCGAACTCAGGCTCCTGCACCATGTTGACGTAGTGCTTCATGCCCTCGCCTTCGGCATAGGCCTTGGCGAACTTGAAGGTGTTGAACCAATTGATGTGGATACCGGCCAGCGTGATGAACTGGTACTTGTAGCCCAGCGCTGACAGCTCTTCCTGGAACCGGGCGATGGTGGCGTCGTCCAGGTTTTTCTTCCAGTTGAAGGACGGCGAGCAGTTGTAAGACAGCAGCTTGCCCGGGCAGGCGGCATGCACAGCCTGCGCAAACTCGCGGGCAAAGCCCAGGTCGGGCGTGCCGGTCTCGCACCACACCAGGTCAGCATAGGGTGCGTAGGCCACGCCGCGGCTGATGGCTTGCTCCAGGCCGTTCTTGACGCGGTAAAAGCCCTCTTGGGTGCGCTCGCCGGTCAGGAAGGGCTTGTCATTGGCGTCATGGTCGCTGGTCAGCAAGTTGGCAGCCTCGGCGTCGGTGCGGGCCAGCACCACGGTGGGCACGCCCATCACGTCGGCGGCAAAACGCGCCGACAGCAGCTTTTCAATGGCCTCTTGGGTGGGCACCAAGACCTTGCCGCCCATGTGGCCGCATTTTTTGACGGCGGCCAGTTGGTCTTCGAAGTGAACGCCAGCGGCGCCGGCGGTGATCATGTTCTTGGTCAGCTCAAACGCATTGAGCACGCCGCCAAAGCCGGCCTCGCCGTCGGCGACGATGGGCAGGAAGTAGTCGATGAAATCCTTGCTGCCGCGGTCGATGCCACGGCCCCACTGAATTTCGTCAGCGCGCTTGAAGGTGTTGTTGATGCGGCGAACCATGGTGGGCACCGAGTCGTAGGCATAGAGCGACTGGTCGGGGTACATGGTCTCAGAGGTATTGCCGTCGGCCGCCACCTGCCAGCCCGACAGATACACCGCCTCCAGGCCAGCCTTGGCCTGCTGCATGGCCTGGCCAGCACTGATCGCGCCAAAGGCGTTCACATAGCCCTTCTTAGCGCCACCGTTGATCTTTTCCCAGAGCTTCTCGGCGCCGCGCTTGGCCAGGGTGTGCTCGATCGGCATGCTGCCGCGCAGGCGCACCACGTCGGCGGCACTGTAGCCGCGCTTGACGCCCTTCCAGCGCGGGCTGCTGGCCCATTCTTTTTCCAGGGCAGCAATTTGTTGCTCGCGGCTGAGTTGTTCGGTCAGAGTTTGGGGCATGTGAAGACTCCAGAGAAGTTAAAGAAAAAACCAGATACCGGAAGGCCTGAGGGAACACGCATAGCTTGTGCCCAGGGCCTCGGCTCGTGGGTCTACTTTAAGTCTTCTACAAGACCATTAATCACTCTTCTGTCTTATATAAGACACAAATTTTTCCTTTATGAATCAAGGGCTTAATTCCACAATTTCACATAGAAAAATTCTATATCTCATATTGAGAAAAAACGCTGCGCTGCAACAATTGTAAATTTCACATAGAGAAAAGGAAATGTCGCCATGCGATAAGCGGCCGCTGCCCTGCAAGCACCAGCTTCAGGCGCGGGGCCCCGCGCGGCGCCCCAAGTGGGTGAGCCAGTCACCGCATTCGATCAGCGGCCAGACCTGCGCGCGGCTGCGGTCCATCTCATAGACCAGAGCGCCATGGCTTTGAGCGCCAGCGATCACCAGCGCTCGGGTGCGTCGGTACAGCCCGGTGCGCTGCGGCCAGACCTCTTCGAGCGCATCGAGTGCCGGCTCGATCTCAGGCGCAATCGCGTGCAGCTCACCGCTGACCCAATCAAGCCCGCCCAGCACCAGGCCCGGATAGTCGCCCAGGTCGTAGAGCCTTCCACGAACCCGAGCTGGCCCCAACAAACGCGAATAAGGCCCGAAGCGACGGATGTCATTGCTCCCGCCCATGCGCAAAGTGCCGTAGACGAACAGCAATGAGACCGTCGGTGGTTTTGTGGCGTGCTCGGGGCGTTCCAAAACAGGATGATCTTGGGGCATGATCGCAGGCGGTCCGGCACAACACGCCGGAGGCAGAAACTGTATGCGAACGATTGTGGCTCAGAGCTGCCTGGCCCTGAGCATGGCCCTGGTGGGCAGCTATGTGGCCCTGTCCAAACCGCTGCTGGCGGTCTGGCCGGTTTTCTTGCTCGCCTGGCTGCGCTTTGGCATAGGGGCCATGGCCATGCTGCACTGGTTGCGCCGGCCGGCCGAGGAGCCGATGTGGACACCATCTACCCACAGGCTTTTGTTCCTGTCGGCTTTGCTGGGCAACTTCCTGTTTTCCATCTGCATGCTCTACGGCGTCGCCCTGAGCTCGTCCACCGCAGCCGGAGTGATCATGTCGGCCATACCAGCGGCCGTGGCCCTGTTGGGATGGCTTTGGCTCAAGGAGCGCATCTCGCTGCGCCAGGCTCTGGCGACTGCGCTGGCAGTGGGCGGCATTGCGGTGCTCTCAGCCGGCAGCGCGAACCAGGGCGTGGCGCCTGCCGCTCAGGCAGGGCGTGACAACTTGGGGCACCTGCTGCTGGTGGCCGCGGTGCTGTGTGAGGCAGCCTATGCGGTGATGGGCAAGCGGCTGACGGGCGTGCTGTCGGCGCGGCGCATCACTGCCTTGATCAATCTTTGGGGTCTGGTCCTAATGACGCCGCTGGGCCTGTGGAGCGCCCTGCATTTCAATTGGTCGGCCGTGCCACTGTGGGCCTGGGCCCTGCTGCTGTTTTACGGCCTGGCGGCCAGCGTCTGGAGCGTCTGGCTGTGGATGAGCGGCCTGCGCGGCGTCAACGCCAGCCAGGCTGGCGTCTTTACCGTGATGCTGCCCATCAGCGCCTGTCTGGTGGGCATGGTGGTGCTCGGCGAGAGCCTTGAGCCCGTGCAGTGGCTGGCCCTGGCCATGGGCCTGGCCGCCGTCATCCTGGCCACCTGGCCGTAGCGCGCGAACCAGAGCTAAAGCGCCGAATCAATCCTGACGTCCGCCCATCACACCGGGCTTATGCACCAGGGTGCCTGGTCGTGCGCCAGCGCCATCCACAAGGCCCACACTGAGGTGGCCAACAAGAGCGCTCCGGCCAGGCGCAGGGCACTGCGGTTGGCGCCATCATTGCCCAGGCGCTGCCACAGCCAGGGGCCGAGCCACAGGCTCAGGCTACTGCCCAAGGCAAACAAGGCCATGACCAAACCGCCCTGCCACAGCCCCGGGCTGAGCGCCGCCACCAACAAGGCGGAATAGAGCAAGCCACAGGGAAGAAAGGCCCAGGCCAGGCCGAGCAAGAAAGGGCCGGCGGCGGCGCCCTTAGCACCCCGCTGGCCGATCACACCTGTGCCCTGCACCCGCAGCCAGAGCCAGCGACCCGCCGTGTCCAGCCAGGGCGGCTGGCGCGCCTGCAACAACAAAAACCCACCGATCACCGCCGCGCCTACATGTACAAAGGTCCAGAGTGGGCGCAAGGCGGCCGACTGCACGCTGAGCCAGCCCACGGATTGCATGGACGCGGCAGCCAACACCCCCAGGGTCATGTAAGAGAGCAGTCGCCCCAGCAGGAAGAGGACTGGCGCGGCAGAGCCTGAACTGATGCGCTCGGGCGGCGCACCTGCAGCCTGAAAGCGCAGCGGCTGCACACCGACCGGAAACTTCGCTCCCGACGCCCCCAGCCCGGCGCAAACCGCGCCACACATGGCCAGGCAATGCGGGCCGCCAGCCAGGCCCATGAACAAGGCGGTCAGCGCGACAGACGTATCCATCAGATGATCTTAGAAAACCGCGCACGGTTACGGTCGGCCTGCAGATAGCGGTCAAACACCATGGACACTGCGCGCACGAAAAACCAGCCCTGCGCGGTCACCGTAATCCCAGCGGTACCCACCTGCACCAGCCCCTGGGCCTGCAGGGTCGACAGGGCCTGCAGTTCGGCCGCAAAGTAGCTGCTGAAGTCGATCAAAAAAGCCAGTTCGACGGACTCGAACTGCAGCTCGCCCTGGCACATCAGGGCCATGATCACGCTGCGACGAATCAGGTCGTCGCGCGACAGGGCCAGCCCCCGCACCACCGGCAAGCGCCCTTGATCGAGCAGGTCGTAATACTCCTCCAGGGTCTTGGCATTCTGGCTATAGGTAGCACCCATGCGAGCAATCGAGGAAACGCCCAGGGCGATCAGATCGGTATCGGGCTGGGTGCTGTAGCCCTGAAAGTTGCGGTGCAGTCGCCCCTGCCTGCGGGCCACCGCGAGCGCATCGCCGGGCAAGGCAAAGTGGTCCATGCCCACATACTCGTAGCCGGCTTTTTCGAAGGCATCCAGCGAGCGCGAGAGCATCGCGATCTTGGCCGGCGCCGCCGGCAACTGCGCCGCCTGTATGCGCCGCTGCGGCTTAAAGCGCTCGGGCAGATGGGCATAGGCGTAAAGCGCCATCCGATCGGGCCGCAATGCAGTCACCTGAGCCAGGGTGCGATCGAATGACTCCGGGCTTTGCAGCGGCAGGCCGTAGATCAGATCGATGTTGACCGACTCAAAGCCCAGACGCCGCGCCTGCGCCACCAATTCGAACACCTGCTCAGCCGGCTGCAAGCGGTGAACCGCACGCTGAACCGCCGGGTCAAAGTCCTGCACGCCGAAACTCAAGCGGTTAAAGCCCAGCTCGGCCAGCACTGCCAGCCGCGCTGCAGTCACGGTGCGCGGATCCACCTCAATGGAATATTCGCCACCGGGCACCAGGTTAAAGCTGCGCCGAAGCATGGCCATGAGCTTGCGCAGCTCCTCGTCGCTCAGGAAGGTGGGCGTGCCGCCGCCCAAGTGCAACTGACTGAGGGTCTGCCCGCTGCCCAGATGCGTCAAGTGAAGATCGAGCTCCCGGTTGAGGTAACGCAAATAGGGCTGCGCACGCTCATGATGGCGGGTGACGATCTTGTTGCAGGCGCAGTAGTAGCACAGCGACTCGCAAAACGGAATATGCACGTACAGCGACAGCGCGCTGGCGCGGGCCGGGCCGCTGCGCCGCTGCTCCAAGGCCTGCACATAGTCGGTCTCACCGAAGGCCTCGACAAAGCGGTCGGCCGTCGGGTAAGAGGTATAGCGCGGGCCCTGAAGGTCCATTTGGCGCAACAAATCGGGCGAGACGAGGCTCATGGGCGGGGCATTTCAGGCAGTGGAGGAACACTGTGCCCTGCGGGCCCGCACCTCGCCTTGACCTGGGTCAAGCACTGCTGCAAGAAAGTGTGAATTTTTTGCTGCTGTGCTGCATCAGAGAGCAAATGCCACTGGGATAATCGCAACAAAAGGTTCAAGCCTCAGGCAGGGTCAGGAGAGGAATATGCTGAAAGAAACCATCAAGGTCGCTTGCTCCAACTGCAATCTGCGCGAGCTGTGCATGCCGGTTGGACTCAATCCCATCGAGTTGCAGCGGGTTGACGAGTTGGTGACGCAGCGCCGCAGCATCAAGCGCGGAACAGCCCTGTTTCACAACGGCGAGCCCTTCACCTCGCTGTACGCGGTGCGGACCGGCTTCTTCAAGACCAGCTTGACCACCGAGGACGGACGCGATCAGGTCACGGGTTTTCAGATGGCTGGCGAGATCATTGGCCTGGACGGCATCGTCAACGAACACCACACCTGCGATGCGATCGCCCTGGAAGACGCTGAAGTGTGCGTCATGCCCTTCGACCGCATCGAGGAAATTTCCAGAGAGGTCGGCGCGCTGCAAAAACATGTGCACCGCATCATGAGCCGCGAAATCGTGCGTGAGCACGGCGTCATGCTGCTGCTGGGCAGCATGCGCGCCGAAGAACGTCTGGCGGCCTTTCTGCTTAACTTGGTGCAGCGATTGCAGGCCCGCGGCTTCTCACGCACGGAACTGATCCTGCGCATGACGCGCGAAGAAATCGGCAGCTACCTGGGCATGAAGCTCGAGACCGTCAGCCGTACCTTCTCGCGCTTTGCCGAAGAGGGCATCATCGAGGTCAAGCAGCGCCACATCCACATCCAGAATGCAGAGGCACTCAAGCGGCTGGTCAATCCCCAGGTCTGCCACTGAGGGGCAGCGAGCGGGCTCATCCGCAGCGACTGCACCCCGGGCAGCCGGCCCAGCGCCCGCTCGGCCGTCAGGGCACAGGAGCCGCCAAGCACACAGTCCTTGACTTGGATCAAGCCCCAGCCGCTGTACGCGTCCTATGCTGAACACACCAACAACTCAGGAGAGCCTCTATGTACCAAAGCATTCTCGTGCCGACCGACGGCTCCCCCCTGTCCGCCAAAGCGGTGCAGTGCGCCCTAGAGCTGGCCGAGCTCAGCGGCGCGCAAATCGTGTTTCTCAATGTGGTCCCGCGCTACCCGATGAGCTACTTTGAAGGCGGTATCACCGCCTCGATGACCGAGGTCGGCAAGATCGAGAAACAGTGGTCTGAAAAAGCGCAGGGTCTGGTGGATCAACTCAAAGCCAAAGCCGAAGCACGCGGCCTCAAAGCCAAGGGGCTGACCATGCGCTCCGATCTGGTGGCCGAATCCGTGATCGCTTGCGCCAAGAAGAATAAGTGCGACCTCATCGTCATGGCCTCGCACGGACGCAAAGGCATCAAGCGCCTGCTGCTGGGCAGCGAGACCACCCACGTGCTCACCCACTCACCGCTGCCGGTGCTGGTGCTGCGCTGAAGCCCAGATGGGCGGCGGCCAAGTGCCGCCGGCCCATAGAACTCGCACATCCCATCAGCCCTACGGACCAGGGGCTGGCGACAGCCTGGCTCAGACAGGGCAAGGATCGATTGACGATCGAAGATCCCGGCCTAGAATGCGGCCACTTTCCCGACCAGCCCCTGCGGCCGGTGCCCCTCAAGTCCGCATGTCTTATCTGCCTCTGACCCCCCACCGGCCCCGGGCCCAGGCCTGCCTTGGCTGAACCTGCCATCAGCCGCCAGTTCGCACGCTGGGCCCAAGCCCTGCGCTATGAAGACCTGCCGCCGGCGCTGGTCGACAAAACCCAAGCCTTGCTGCTCCATGCCCTGACCGGCGGCTTGCTCGGTGCGCGCTCGCGTGCGGCCCAGGACGTGGTGCAGCTGACCCTGCGCGAAGAAGGCCGGCCCGACGGCGCCAGCGTTTTCCACAGCCCGCACAAAGCCAGCCGCATCGGCGCGACCTTTGCCAATGCAGAGTTGATCCACGCCTCCTTCCTGTTCGACTCCTACCGCATGCTGACCCATCCCGGTCCGGTGCTGGTGCCCGCCGCCTTGGCCCAGGCCGAATTGGAAGGGCGCAGCGGCCGGGATCTGGTGGTGGCCCTGGTGGCCGGCTATGAGCTGGTCTGCCGGCTGGCCGATGACTTCATTCCCAGCACCGCCGCGCGCGGCTTTCGGCCCAGCCCCCTGTATGCCACGCTGGGCGCGGCGCTGAGCTGCGGGCTGCTGATGGGGCTGGATGAAGACCGTCTGGTCACCGCCATTGCCTTGGCCACCCACTTTGCCAGCGGCCTCAATGAAGGTCCGCGGGTCGGGGCCAATGAGTTGCTGATCCACGAGCCGCAGGCCGCACGCAACGGCGTGTTCGCGGCCGTGATGGCGCGCGCCGGCCACATCAAGGGGGCCGAGACCTCCATCGAGGGACGCGCGGGCTTTTACAACGCCTTCACCGGCAGCCATACCGGCGAGCTCAGCCACAGCTTTACCGGCGCCAAGCAGGTGGACATGGCCAGCATCACCCAGGGCCTGGGGCAGACCTACAAGATGCTGGGCTTCATGTTCCGCATCTACCCCTGCCCCGGCTACAACCAGCCGGTGATTGAACTCATGGGCGAGCTGTGTCAGCGCCACGCGATTGCAGCCGATGACATCGCGCAGGTGCGCGTACACATGAACACCATCGAGACCCGCTACCCCAGTCCGGCCTTTCCCCGCCACGAAGACTGGCAGCAGCCGCGGGTCTGGGACAGCACGCACTACTTTGCGGCAAGGGTGGCGGTGGCCGGTGGCTTCCCTGTGGCCAATGGCCTGCCGCCAGGCGCGCCCGACAGCGATCCGGCCCGCGAAACACAGGCGCGTGAATTGATGGGCCGGGTTCGCCTGGTGCCAGAAGAGCTGCGCCCCATGTTCTCGCCGGCCATCGCCATCGAACTCAAGAACGGCCAGGTGCATCAGGGCGACTACCCTTATGCGCGCATGGTCTGGGACCTGCGCACCCTGCGCCGCCGCCTGCAGGCCTGCGAGCCGGGCATCGAAGGCGGTGCGGCCCGGCTCGACGCCCTGACCCATATGCTCAGCGAGGCCCACCAGCTTGAATCGATGCAGCCCCTGCTCGCGCTGATGAAAAGCTGGCCCGCGTGAGCGATGCCGAATCACTGACCAGCTTTTATTTCCGCCAGCCCCAACCCGATTTCGAGCACTGACAAACACTTTGGAGACGCCATGAAATTTTTCCGCACCCTGTGTATCACCCTGAGCCTGGGCTTTAGCGCATGGGCCTCGGCCCAGACCTACCCGTCCAAGCCGGTCAAAGTGATCGTGCCTTACGCCGCAGGCGGCACCGGCGACATCCTGGCGCGCCTGATCTCGCAGGAGCTCACCAAGCAAACCGGGCAAAGCTTCGTGGTGGAAAACCGCACCGGCGCCGGCGGCATGATCGGCTACGGCGCCGGCGCCAAGGCGGTGGGCGACGGCTACACCCTGGTGGCCATGGACTCGTCCTACACCATGTTTCCGGGCCTGTACGGCGAACGGGTGGACTGGAACATCGAAACCGATCTGATCCCGGTGAGCATGTACGGGCGGGCCGCCTTCGCGCTGGCGGTCAACCCGGCCAAAAACTACAAGGGCGCCGAAGACCTGGTGCGCACCGCCCGCGACAAGCCCGGCGCGGTCAGCTTCGGCACGCCCGGCATGGGCACGCTGCACCATGTCTTCACGTCGCAGCTGACAGCCACCACCGGCGTACAGATGACCCATGTGCCCTACCGCGGTGCGAGCGAGGCGCTCAATGCGGTGCTGGGCAATAACGTGGACTGGACCTTTGTGGCCATGCCCACCATCACCGGCCAACTGGGCAACGAACGCCTGCGGGTGATCGCCGTCACCTCTGAGAACCGCTCGCCCCTGCTGCCCAATGTGCCCACGCTGCGCGAAGCAGGCATTGCCATGACGGTGGCCAACTGGTTCGGCCTGGGCACGCCCAAGGGCACGCCCCCCGAGGTGGTGGCCTTCCTGCACAAGCAGGTGAGCGACGCCTTGAAATCGCCCGAAGTGGCTGCCCGCATGAAGGCCATGGGCGCCGAGGTGGTGGGCAACAGCCCGGCCGAGTTTGCGCAGATCCTGCGCTCGGACCTGCGGCTGTGGACCAAGGTCATCAAAGACGCCGGCATCAAGAACTAAAGCCCGCACCGTCCAGAAACGCCCCGGAACAAGGCCCAAGGCCCATGGACCTGCAACTGCGCGGCAAGAGCGTGCTCATCACCGGCGGCTCGCGCGGCATCGGGCTGGCCACCGCCCGCTGCTTTGCGGCTGAGGGCTGCCGCCTGCATCTGGTGGCACGCAAGCCAGACACCTTGAGCGCCGCGGTGGAGCAACTGCGCGCCGATACCGGCGCCGATGTGCAAGGCCTGGCTCTGGATCTGCGCGAGCCTTCGGCGGTGGAGAAACTCGACCAGCTTCTGGGCGCACAGATCGACATCCTGGTCAACAACGCGGGGGACATGCCGCACGGCGACCTGCAAGAGATAGACGCCCAGCGCTGGCGCAGCGCCTGGGACCTCAAGGTCTACGCCACCATTGATCTGAGCCGCCTGCTCTATGCGCGCATGCGCCAAAAGCGCAGCGGCGTGATCATCAACGTGATCGGCATCTCGGGCGGAGAAATGATCGTGCCCAGCTACATCGCGGGCACCGCCGGCAATGCGGCGCTCGATGCTTTCACCCGCGCCCTGGGTGCCTCCGCCCCGGCCGACGGCTTGAGGGTGGTGGGCGTGCACCCCGGGCTGGTGGCCACCGACCGGCAAATCACCCGCTGGCAGGCCCGCGCCGAACAAAGTCTGGGCGACGCCAGCCGCTGGCCCGAGCTGACCACCCACCTGCCCTTCGGCCGTCTGGCACACCCCGCAGAAGTGGCTCAGGCCATCGTGTTCCTGGCCTCCGGTGCAGCGTCTTACATCTCGGGCACCAGCGTTACGGTCGACGGCGGCATGAGCCAGCGCCATCAGGCGCGCTGAGCATACGGCTCAGCGCTGCGCCCGCGGCTCAAGACGCAAACAAGCCCTTGTGCTGATCGCGCAGCAGGTTCTTTTGCACCTTGCCCATGGTGTTGCGCGGTAACTCGCTGACCACATAACAGCGCTTGGGGATCTTGAAGTTGGCCAGCTTGGCCTTCAGGCTGGCGATCACCGCGTCGGGCTCCAGCGCCGCGCCACTCTTGAGGGTGAGCACCGCTACGCCGACCTCGCCAAAATCGGGGTGAGGCACGCCCACCACCGCGCTTTCAGCCACGCCGGGCATGTCGTTGATATAGCCCTCAATCTCGGCCGGGTAGACGTTGTAGCCGCCGCTGATGATCAGGTCCTTGCTGCGCCCGACGATGGTCACATAGCCCTGCTTGTCGATCTGACCCACATCGCCGGTCTTGAACCAACCGTCGCTGGTGAATTCTTCGCGGGTTTTCTCGGGCATGCGCCAGTAGCCCTTGAACACATTGGGCCCGCGCACCTCAATGCCGCCGATCTCGCCGGCCGGCAGATCCTGCCCGGCATCGCCGCGCACCCGCACGCCCACGCCGGGCAAGGGAAAGCCGACGGTGCCACCACGGCGCTCGCCCTCCTTGGCCTTGTAGGGGTTGGAGGTGAGCATGGCGGTCTCGCTCATGCCGTAACGCTCCAAAATCGTGTGGCCGGTGCGCTCCTGCCAGTCGCGGAAGGTCTCAATCAAGAGCGGCGCCGAGCCCGAGATGAACAGGCGCATGTTGTTGCAAGCCTGGCGCTGGAGCGAGGGCTCGGCCAGCATGCGCACATACAGCGTGGGCACGCCCATGAAGACGGTGGCCTCGGGCAGTTTGCTGATCACCCACTTGGGGTCGAACCGGCCCTGCCAGAGCATCTTGCTGCCATTGAGCAAAGCGCCGTGCAGCGCCACAAACAAACCATGCACATGAAAGATCGGCAGCGCATGGATCAGCACATCACCGCGCTTCCAGCCCCAGTAGCTCTTGAGCACCACCGCATTGCTCAGCAAATTGCCGTGGGTGAGCATGGCGCCCTTGCTGCGGCCGGTGGTGCCGCTGGTATAGAGAATGGCGGCCAGGTCGTCGGCTGATCTCTCAGCCACCGTGTGCGCGTCGCTGCAGTGCACCGCCCGCTCGAGCAAGGTGCCGCTGCGGTCCTCATCCAGGGTGAATACCGCCTTGGCGCCGGCCTTGAAGGCCAGCGGGCTGACCCAGCCAAAGTTCTTCTTGCTGCACACCACCACCGCCGGCTCGGCATTGCCGATGAAGTATTCAATCTCGGCGCTCTGGTAGGCGGTGTTCAGCGGCAAGAACACATAGCCGGCACGCAAGGTGGCCAGGTAGAGCATCACCGCTTCAACCGATTTTTCGACCTGCACCGCGACGCGCGCGCCCGGCTCGAGCTCGAGCGACTCCAGCAGGTTGGCCATCATTGCGGTGCCACGGTCGAGGTCGCGCCAGGAGTAATTCAAACCGTTGTCGGTCTCGATGGCAATGCTGTCCAGGTCA
>Ga0164293_10000138_pt1 | contig 49510 bp, 46 predicted proteins | sample GEODES118metaG_FD_111487 | JGI IMG/M metagenome (GOLD analysis project Ga0164293, IMG submission 111487) | Eutrophic lake water microbial communities from Lake Mendota, Wisconsin, USA - GEODES118 metaG | ecosystem: Environmental > Aquatic > Freshwater > Lake | place: USA: Lake Mendota...
GTTCCGAGTGCGGCCCAGATCTGCCAGATCAGTACGCCACCACCAAAGATTGTTGTTGCCCAAAACGGCATGTTGATTGCGTGTGCAATGAGAGCGGTGCCAACGAACAACGCGCCAATCAATCCGCCAACAATTGCGCAGTAGAACACCCAGTGAATTGGTTCGCCAGGCAAACGTCGCGCGATTAGTTGCCCTGCAGCAGCACCTGCCAGCACCCCAACGAATGTGAGTGATCGAACTTTCTGAATTACTGGATGGCGTAGAACTACGGATCGACTAAGCGGAGCAAGTAACACGTGTCGCACATCTGCATCCTCTACGGCGATCGGGCCACCGTTAGCTCCAGTTCGAAGACCCAAGAAAAACGCCGCTGCAAATGCGACACCGAGTATCTGTGGTGTGCGGGCTGAAAAATCTGCCACCCCAAGTGGATCTAACTTGGCGTCCTTGATCAACCCAGAGACAAAAAGAACGAAGCCCCCACCCAAGAATGCGGTGAGATAGACCCGGTACAGAGCATCAAACCACTCCATTTCCAACAGGCGGTTTTTGCGCCGGCTGATACGCATCTCTTGAAGCGCATTAAGACCCAAACTCGGTTTGGCCTGTGGCTGAATTGGTTCCGCACTCACATATGAATCCTGCCACTTTGGACGCCTTTAATTGAAGGTGGTGTGTGGGGCAGACTTGTGGCGTGGACGTTACAGGAATGCAGTTACTGTTTTCGCTGCTTGTGTTCGTGGCACTTGCCATCATTGTTCTGTATTGGACCGTGGCTCTTTTGGCGCGGCGCGGCAAATGTATCCAACTCGCCAATGACTTAGAGCATGTCGGTCTAGCCATCGCCTTCTTGGTCTCTGCCACCTCGATGCTTGGCAGTCTCTATTTCAGTGAGATCGCCAACTACGAGCCGTGTCGACTGTGTTGGTATCAGAGGATCTGCATGTACCCGATAGCAATAGTGCTTTTGGTTGCGCTAATTCGTCGTAGACGCGATGTGGTGCCGTATGTACTCACCCTCGCCTCACTCGGTGCAGTCATTTCCGTGTACCACTACATGGTGGAGTGGTATCCGACTCTTGAGAGCAATGTCTGCAGTCTTGATGTTCCATGTACAACTGTGTGGTTCAGAGAATTTGGGTTTGTCTCGCTGCCGCAAATGGCCCTCACGGGATTTGTCACTGTTTTCACGGCGCTTGTGGCACCGCAGTTGACCCGCGTAAAAAATGTACCCACCAGCGAATAGGTTGAAGATATGAGCAATAAATCGCGCCAAAGTGCGACCCCGGCCTGGGCCAAAGATGGATATAAGAACAACTCCGATCGAGCGGCACGCGATCGTCGCCTGTGGACGATATTTGGAATTGCGGTAGTTGTGGTGCTGGTTGCCGTGGTCGTCATCGCAGCTATTGCCGGCGGCGATGACTCCGATAAGTCAAATGCCGGCGTAAAGGTTGAGGAGGTGCGAGCAGTTGACATTGTCGCTGGAACGAGCCTTGTGTCCTACGACGATGGTGCTGGCACTGACGATGCAATTGGTCAAACCGCTCCCCACATCAGTGGTGCAACTTTGGAAGGCGACTTTGTTTCCACACTGCCTGAAGATGGCAACTACAAGATGATCGTGTTCCTTGCGCATTGGTGTCCGCACTGTCAGCGTGAGGTGCCAAGGCTTGTTGATTGGGCAGCGGCTGGTGAGGTCCCAGACAACTTGAATGTGATGGCAGTTAGCACCGCCGTGGATGAGTCACGAGGTAATTACCCGCCGTCGGAGTGGCTGGCCGATGAAGGCTGGAAGTATCCGATCATGGCCGACGATGCTGTCGGGACGGCTGCCAGCTCATTTGGGCTCTCATCGTTTCCATACTTCGTACTTCTCTCACCAGATAATGAAGTACTGGCTCGTCGCTCGGGAGAGATCGAGATTGAGGATCTGAAGGCGTTACTTACTTCCGCTATGGGGCCCGTCAACTAAGCGAAATGCTTCTTCGGCGCGGGCGATAACTTCACGTAGTGGCAAGTTAAGAGCACGTGCGGCAGCGGCCGCATCGTCAAATTCAACTTTGTTACGGATGTTTGTGGTCTTGATTCGGATCTTGTGCCCATCAACTGAAACAGTGGCAAAGTCTCTTGAGATTGCTTCGCGTTGAATCGTTGAAATCCGCACTCCCAATGCTCCTGATTCGGCGAGGAGTATCTCTTTAAGTTGTGGCGATAGTTCGGGTGTGCTGAGGCAACTAATGGCAAGACCTTCGCGGTTCTTCTTCATCGTGATGGCTTGTGCCCAAGCATCCAGTGCGCCAGATTCAAGCAATCTTCCAATCGTGTAAGAGATCACTTCGGCGCTGACATCATCCACATTGGTTTCAAGAAGAGTCAGCGTGTCGGTCGTCTCAGTGTCATCAATAACACCAACCAGTGATTGCACCACGTTTGACCTGCCAGGGATATCACGTGCGCCAGCACCATGGCCCGTTGCTGTGACGACCATTGATGGTGCGCCACCGAATTCGTCGGCAAGTGCAATCATCAACGCCACTCCTGTTGGCGTGCATAACTCAACATCGATGTCGACACCGCGGACCGGGATTGCGTGATCGGCGAGCATTCTTGCAACCGCGGGGCCGGGATTGGGTAACTCGCCGTGTTCCATTTTTATTGTTCCATGGCCAACTGCGATCGGAGAGCACGAGATGTAATCCACACCAAGAACCTCTAGTGCAGCGCATACTCCTACTACATCAATGATTGAATCAACCGATCCCACTTCATGGAACTCAACTTCATCCATATCAATACCGTGAATGATTGCTTCAGCTTCTGCTAACACAGCGAACGTATGTAGTGCGCGTTCACGCACAACTGTTGGGATATCTGCAGCCTGCAGCAACTGAACGACGGTGCGATATGGGCGATGATCGTGTACGTCTCCATGTGTGTGCTCCACAACTATGGCTCGTGTTGCACTAACGCCAGACCGGCTGGTCTTCTCAAAGGTGAGCGCCCATCCATCCAGCTCAAGACCGTTCAGAATCTCCACTATGAGGCTCGGCTCAGCACCAGCATCAACGAGTGATGCCAACAACATGTCACCAGCAACTCCATTGCCGCAGTTGAACCACACCGAATTACTCATGGGCTGGTCCGGAACATTCTCACGACAGACATTGCGGCGCCAAAACCGTTATCAATGCCCACAACGGTGACGCCTGAAGCACAACTCGACATCATTGCCAATAACGCAGTTACACCATCTAGCCCTGAGCCGTATCCAACACTTGTCGGCACTGCTACCACCGGTGCTCCACTAAGCCCACCAATCACACTGGCAAGTGCACCTTCCATGCCGGCAACAACCACGATTGCATCAGCTGATTGAAGATCCTCAACATGCACAAGAAGGCGGTGCAATCCTGCAACACCAACATCAACGATTCGCTGCGTGGCTATCCCATGGGCGCGCAAAGTGTGAATACATTCATCCACCACTGGCACATCTGCGGTACCCGCGCCGATCACAAAAATCCTCGGCCCATCGTCACGTATGGCTGGCGTGCGCCATACCAACGTGCCACCGAGCACTTCAGCTTCGGCGTTCACAGCCAGAGCTGCCTTTGTTTGCTCGGGTGTTGCGCGCGTGAGAATCACACAGCCAGAACCATTGGTCAACAACTCAGAGACAATTTCCGCAACTTGTTCGGGTGATTTACCAGGGCCATAGATGGCCTCAGGCATGCCCGTGCGTAGGTGTCGGTGGTGATCGACCATGGCGTCACGGCTCACCACAAAGGGAATTGCACGTAGGCGCGCCACCGCATCGTCTGGAGCCATCGTCCCACTCCGTACGGATTCAAGGAGTTCGAGAAGTTCGCTGGAATTCACACCCGATATGTTGCCACCCCAACGCCTAGCCTTTACTAAGTGAGTTCATTAGCAAAGCCAACTAACAGCCTGCGGGTGGCATTTCTGGGTCCGCACGGTACTTTCACCGAGCAGGCTCTCATGAGCCAAGCTGACCTAGCGAGTGCCGAACTCACACCTCTTCGCACTGTGCCCGATGTCCTTGACGCGGTTGAGAGTGGCGTGGCTGATCTCGGTTTTGTGCCAATTGAGAACAGCATTGAGGGCACGGTCAACTTCACTCAAGATGCTCTAGTTAACGATCACGACCTCTTGATTCAGCGAGAAGTGGTGCTTGATATTGAGCATTGCCTTTTAGCTGTTCCAGGGCAGAAGTTGACTGACATCAAACAAGTGTGGTCAATGCCGGTCGCTACAGCTCAGTGCCATGCATTTCTTCGCGCGCAGCTGCCGGATGCAGATGTGCGTCCAACGAACTCAACTGCTGAGGGTGCACAACTTCTCGGTAAAGAACGCGAGCTTGGAATTGCAGTAATCGCTCCGAAAGCATCGGCAAAGTTGTATGACCTTGAAGTGCTCGCTGATGACATTGCTGACCATCGTGGAAACCAAACACGTTTTGTTCTTGTTGGTAAGCACGGCACTCCTCGGGCTACAGGGCACGACCGCACCGCGATTGTTGTTTATCAGCGCGCCGATGAACCTGGAAGTTTGATTTCGATTCTGCAGGAATTTGCTGCACGCAGAATTAACTTGTCACATTTGTCTTCACGCCCCACGAAAACTGGTGGGCTTGGTGACTACTGCTTCATCATGTACGCCGATGGTCACATTGAAGATGAGTTGGTAGCTGATGCACTCCGCGAACTGCACGCCAAACAGGGCGATGTGAAGTTCCTTGGTTCGTACCCTGCAGCGGGCGAGCATGCCCATTCTGCGCGTGAACACGCAGATGCCCGTTGGCAACAGGCCGACGATTGGGTTTCTGAACTCCGCAAAGGGATCAAGTAGCCGATTCTGATTGACCGCGCGGGCGCGTGCGCCACTAACTTTGAAGGCGGAACGGTGGCAGAGTGGACAATTGCACCCGCCTTGAAAGCGGGAGGCCCAAAAGGCCCGGGGGTTCGAATCCCTTCCGTTCCGCCAATTGGAATTAGTTGCAGAGTGTAAGAAAAATGTTTCTAGAGCACGACTGCATTTGTGTCTAGAACACCGTTAGCGTCTTCTGTGACATTGTCGGCACAGGAGTTCTTATGAAGTACCAGCAGAGATATCTATTTGGTGGTTTTGTTTTGTTGGCATCCACCATGGCGATGGTCAGCAGCGCATCTGCGGCTGGCCCAACTTATGTGGAGTGCGATGGCATTGAGGCCACAATCGTCTCTGACGCAGCAGTGGTCATCGGCACTCGGGGCGACGATGTGATTGTTGCATCTGGTGAGGGCCAAAGAGTTCGCGGACTCGCAGGAGACGATCTCATCTGTGGATCAGAATCAGCAGATGTAATTTTTGGCGGTCTTGGCCAAGATGAAATACATGGCGACGAAGGTGCCGACAGAATCATTGGCGGTGCTGGTGATGACGTGGTGCTAGGCGAAGAGGGGCGCGACACGTTGAGTGGAAATGCCGGCGAGGATTCACTTGTAGGTGGTACATCTACGGACACGCTTTACCCAGGAGCAGGGCAAGACTTTTGCAGTAATGATGTCGACGATGAAGTACTTGGTGGTTGTCTTACCGATTCCACGGCACCAGAGATTCTTGACATCGAACTTCCAAGCACTGTTGAAGCGGGCACGGTGCTTCGGGTCACCTTTGAGGTGTCGGATGAAAGTGGAATTGCTAGTGCGGTGGCGTTTGTCGGTGGCGCAAGTGGCTGGACCGAGTGGTGCTTTGGAGCAACTACATCACTGATCGCTCAAACTGAAACATCGCAAACATTTGAATTTGAATGTGCCGTTCCTGAAAATACGCCCAACGATACGTATTCGTTGTTCGTGCACACGATGGATGTTTTTAGCAACTTGACATTCACAAGCACATTCGGTGAAGCACTTGATTTTGAAATTGTTGGCGGGAGTTCCGACAACACTGGCCCGACCACTTCGAATGTGATCGCATCATATGATGCGGTCGCACGTGAAGTGACTGTTACATGGAATGGTGAAGACGAGTCAGGGATTCAAGGAAGTGCAGCGTGGCTTGCATGGAATACCTACTCATTTGCTAGCCCACAGGGCGTCCCATACTTCGCTTATTCGAATCCTGTAGAGCTGGTTTCCGGCACAGAGTTTGAAGGTCAATTCAGAGTTGTGATTCCAGTCATGGATAATGCACCCGATGGCGAGTACACAGTGTGGCTGTCGTTGCGGGATGGGGTGTACAACCGTTCATTGGTGCAGACGAGCACGACATTCTCTATTAATTGACCAAGCCCTTGGCAGTTTTTGGGCTCGGTGGGGTACGCTGTGAGTCCACTTGGAGAGGTGCCAGAGTGGCCGAATGGGGCGCCCTGCTAAGGCGTTGCTCGGGTTAAACCGGGCCGTGGGTTCAAATCCCACCCTCTCCGCCAGAAGTTTTCTTATAGAGAGTTTGAGTTACCAGATCCTGCGCAACTGCCAGGCGCGAGTGCGGTTTTGGAGTGCGGCAAAGCGTTCATCAGGACTTACACGTGGTGTGTTGGCTGGTACCCGTGCAGTGATTTCTGCAAGCGGCACCACGGTGGCAGTCATTTCGGGCGCAACTGTAGAACCAGAGGTTCGGCATTGAATGACACCTTGTTGCAGTCCCAGTGTGTTCATCCAATTAGGAACATCTGGGTCAGAAGCAGCGACCACAACCCTGAGTACGCCGTCTGAGTCAATTGTTGCTTGAGCAGAGTTAATGCTCGTCTGAGCGTTCATCCAGTCAAGCGTCACAAGCATGCGGTCAGTTAGTGACCAAGAAAAATAGTTGCAATCCGCAGGAAGTCGAGCTTCAACTAACAAGCATTCATCTGCGGCTAGGTCAAAAATTGATTCGTGATACGACTGCAGCGGCATTGATCCCGACTTGCTGTAGTCGGTCTCGCGGAAGTCGTTAATGAATCCTTGCTCTTGCAGAGTGTCTACATGCTTCATGCCATATTCGACAATCCGTCCGACACGTATTGCCAACTTTGCGAGTTTGGTGTTCATCTCATCAACAGAGATGTTCCTGTAGGGCTTTGCATCAAGACGCACAATCGCCACTTCGGCTGGCGCCTCTTGACCCCAATTTGCTGAAACCTCACGCAACCAAATGCTTGCAGTGTCGGGCTGGAGCTGCCACCAGTTTCCTGAGTGTGCAAGTGGTCGCTCTGCACTAACTAGCAATTCAAAATGTCCCCCACTTCCTTCACTGATGGCTGACAGGTCAAATGGCTCACCACCACGCATCAGCAAGGAAAACGGCATCAACGTGACGTCGCGAGCACTGCCCCGGTTACCACTGATTAGGTAAGTGCCCTGTGGGTCGATCGTGGCTCCGCGGTAGACGGTGTCCGGGTTTGGCGAGCCAAGCTTTTGGAAATACCCCGTGCAGGGGAGAAATGTTGGTTGGTCAGGATTTGAACTGATCTGCATCAGATAGGTGTCCATGAGCACACCCAAGATGGTTTCGTGCACTCGTGCCGAATCGATCCCTCGTGATGCCGCCTCTGCAGCTAGGCGATCGCCTTCGGCACCAATCGCTGTCATAGCGGCAGCCCATGCAGAGGGGCTAGCCGTGGTCACAGCGATTCTCGCTCCGAGGGTATGTCGTACCTATTTATATAGAACGCGAATCGTTCCTTCATCTCATCGGCATCTAGCCCATAGTCCTCTAATGCGTAGTCGTGGGTGCCGCGCTTCCCAGGCGGGTTGTCACGGCGCCACGACTGAATCGCTTCCGCAAAGCTCGTTGACATTGGGATACCAAGTGCAGTGAGCGCTTGTTCCATCGCAATTTCTGGTTGTTCGACTGCAGTTTGATAAGCAACATGGGCCATTCGGTCACCGTGCTTTTCATCAAATGCAACCAACCTCTCGAGATATGCCAGCAACATGTCGAGCATCTGATTGCCTACTTCGTGGGGATCCACATGGTTTGATGTCCCGCGGCGTAGCAAACTGGCGAGGCTGCAATTCGATGCGAGCGCTTGCACAGGATCACGATGAGTTACGACAAAGCGCGCTTCAGGATGCACCTGAAGTATTTGTTCCAGCGCAACTAAGTGACACGGCCACTTGAGTACCCAGCGCTGCTTATTACTACGCCATTGAAGTAGTTGTAATGCCAACTTGTGATATTCGTAGGCCTGTAGGAGCGCTTGTTCATCAAGGCAGGCATTGAAATAGCTGGGCACACGGAAGGTCCAGTAATGGCCAACATTCAAGAAGGTCTGATCAATTAGTTTGAGACATTCCTCGGGCCCATCGGCATCACTTAAGTGAATCTGGGCAAGCTTTGCCCTTACGGAATCCTTTTGTTGTGCTGATGCGCGCTCTTGCGCACACCATTCGATTCGACCCGAAATGGTTTCTGGCGCGAATCCTGGTGGGGGACACGGCCGTTCACCTTCCCAGTAGCGCAGCATTCGCATCGAAGGCTCTGGATCAAAAAGGTATTGAAAATACGTTGTGCCCGAACGAGGTAGACCAGTGAGAAAGATCGGCTGCTCAATTACCTCATTGCGAATTTCTGGATAATCCCGAACCCATTGCTCCACTTCAAGCCGATTACGTAGAGACTGTGCAAGTGAGTGGGACACCATTGGTATAACCACTTCTCGCAGATCTGCTTCGCTGTTGATTGCGCCAACCAGAAGTTTGAGATTGTTTTGCAACATCGAAACATCGGGGTTATTGATGGATGCCAGTGCACCGGCTTCTTTTATTAGTTCTTCAGTACTGATTTTCAACTTGGCCACTATTCGAAAAGCACCAGAGCGCGCATTTCCACACTCGCACGGGTTGGTGTGTTTGGCGGACAGGTGGGATCGAGAAATGCCGTATGTGCAACTTGATGTGGTCTCGTTGGGTCACTGTCATGAGTGATGAAGACAAGAACTTCATCCGGGGTCATGTTGCTGAAGTAACACCAACGGTGTGATGGATTGTGCATATAGCCGGTAGTTTCAAACTTCATTTCGCCCATCGCGCGTGTAACTGTATGGGCAATGACTGTTTCACGATCCGTTGGGCTAATCGTGCGCGTATCGCAAAGCGCCAGTGGATAGTCCTGCGGTGGAGGTGTGATGGGTCGCCAGATGTTGTAGTGCGCCCAACGCCGACCATCAAGCGATAGTCCGGGCACATAGTCAAGGATTCTTTGCGCTAACTCAAGTGCTGATTTATCAATGGTGTCTCCATGTGGGTAGAGCGCTGGCAGCGCATTTGTTAAACCCACTAATTGATCGGTTGCCTTTGGGCCGTAGCGCTTTTTCCCACCACCTTGCATAAAGACATGGGATGCACCAGTCAACTTCTTCACTAAGGCTGCAATTTCGTCTGAGTAGAGCTTGTCGGTTGCCGCATCTTCTTCAATCAGATGGAAGTTCTCAACTCCACTCTTATGAGGAATCAATGCAAAGCCTTCACGATCAAGCGAGGTCTCTTGGCCTCGCAGATCCTCGATCCACATCGGTGTACCTGGCAAGGTCTCCATTGTTGACAGCTCATCTTGTTCGGTGACAAAGGTGAGTGGAACGCCACCGGGCGGGACAGGATTGCGGATGTAATTTATGGTGCCTTGTACACGTTTAGTGCCCAGATCGGTCATAGCCAGAGCCCCCTTGGTCTGAAATAAGGCTACTTCAGGAATCCGAGATGAATTAAGGCTCCTAGGACCCGACAGCAAACTCGGTTCGCAGTTATCTAAAATGGTTTTCGTCCTCGCGAGGCCGCTCATGATTGCCCGCCAATTAAGCCCAAGGCGCTTTACGCCAGCCATTCTCTTGGCCGTATTAATCACCGTTTCCACGGTGGCAATTTCGCAACCTGTCTCGGCGGCTGGATGCACCAATCCATACACAGTGGTTAGTGGTGATTCGTTTTATCGCATTGCAATCAAAATGGGAGTTCCAGAATCGAAACGTGCGGACTACGTGGCACAGATTCTGTGGATCAATCACAATCCGAAAGTGATTCACCCAGGCGACAAGTTGTGTTTGCCACCAACTGCCAGCACACCTGAACCCAAACCGCGACGTGAATGGTCACGTGAAGAAGTCGAGAAAATCATTCGCAAGCTCTGGCCAGACATGAGCGAGGGAATTGCACTCGCAGTCGTCGAACGTGAGAGCCACTTGAATCCGTATTCACATTCTGGGACTTGTTGCTATGGGCTGTTTCAGATCTATTGGGAGGTACACAAAGTCCGTGCCTCGGCGTTGCATCGTTTCCTTCGCGGAAAAGGCGAACCCGGACCGCACATTCTTTACAGCCCTCGTTTCAATACGTTGTTGGCTCTTCAGATGTATCGACAAGGTGGCTGGGCCCCATGGTGTTCAAGCTCTGGCTTTCCTGTTTCTTGCTAGGAAGATTGCGATTTTTGAAGCCACAAGGCACGACCTAGAATAAAAAGCCACAAGCGCTCGTAGCTCAATGGATAGAGCATTTGACTACGGATCAAAAGGTTAGGGGTTCGAGTCCCTTCGAGCGCGCCAGAGTTACGTCAGGCAGGACAGGTTGACGTAGAGCGGATCTCCGTCGGTCAAGTCAAACAACCCCTCAAGTTCAACCCCGGCTAAGTATTTGGTGATTTGCACCATTTGGGCCGTTGAGTTTCCGTAGATAGTGACTGAACACGACTGATGGTCCGTTACATCGGATAGCGAGATGTAGCACACGATATCGTTACAAATGCCATCGCTGACGTTCGGCGTGTACGAGTCAAAGACTCCAAGAACCCCGCAACAAATACCAGCTGGAACACTCGTTATTGAAAGTTGACCAGTGATCGCTACCGTGCGGCAACCCCATCCTGTTCCATTCCACACAATGGTTTGGCCGTTTGAACAATTAACTGTGTCAAGAACCGCATCTCCAGTGTCGCCCTTTGCGCCGTCTGCTCCCGGTGATCCGTCAACGCCATTAACACCGTCGGTGCCATCTTGCCCAGGGGCATTCTTCGGCCCAGCATCGGTTAAGTGCTGGGGATCGGGCACAAATGGAAGGCTTGGTCGTGGCAGTACATCTGGTTCAAGGGTGCCAGTGTCAAGTACGAGCACAACAAATGCCGCCTATGTAATGGCGGGGGGATCCCATACATGTGCAGCCTTCGGGTCTGGCCAATACACCTTCAAGTGTTGGGGTGCGGGCACCTCAGGGCAGATCGGCAACAACAAGTTGATCGATATCTTGACTGCTGTTGCAGTCACTTGAGGTGGGCTAACCCATTAGGCAATTGATGTAGTTTCACACCATGGTGATGAATGGTCGCAAGATTGGCTCGGCAGCAATTGTTGCGTGCCTTTTGGCGGCAGTCGTGGTACTGCAGGTTGATATTCCGAAAGCTGTTCGTGCGGCCCAAGTAAACAGCTACTCCACGCTGGGCACCATCTCAATGGATGCAGGATCATGCGGACCCGATGAAACTGCAAGTGTGATCACTGGATCAGGGATTCGACAAATCATTGATGGTGGCAGTGGTGTGATGTATGTGGTCGGTTGTTTCACCAATTTCGCCGGTGTTGCAGAGGCTGATTATGTGGCGAAGTGGGATGGCACATCCTGGTCGGGCCTTGGTTCTTCTGGTGATATCAGTGGAATTGTCTATGACGGAGTCCTCTATAAGGGGAACTTGGTGATTGTTGGAGACTTCAATAATGCAGGTGGGGTAACCGCAGCGGACATGATCGCTGGTTGGGACCAAAGCCTCAATGGTGGAACAGGTGGTTGGTTTGCATTCCCAACACCAGATCCAGCGTTTGGCTACTCACCGTGCAATAACGGAGCCAATAGTCCAAAAGATGGTCTCTCGGATTATTTAGCCACAATTGCTATTGACGACGAAGGAACTACCGCCGACACCTCTGATGACACCGTGATAGTTGGCGGCAACATGTACTACGGAATTTGTGATGGTCGCAGCGGGTACCAAATCCCAAACACTGGAAAAGTTGCAAGATGGAATGGCGCCTCATGGGAAGCGCTAGATGATTCGTCGGCATTTAACTTTTCGGGGCAGTTGTATATACCTCGGGCGATTCTCGTTGATGGAAGCAATGTCTATATCGGGTCATACAAGCAAGTGAGCCCGAGTTTCACAGAGTCACTTTCAAAATACAAACACATGTTCATCAAATTTGATGGAACTGCTTTTTCGTATCCAATCACATCTGTAAGTGTCTATGGAGACGGCGCTGGTATTGGTGTGTTCACACTTGAGAAGTTCGGCTCACAGATATTGCTGGGTGGAACATTCACGAGTTTGAACTACGTGGCTTCACATCTCGCGACGTATGACGGTACTTCAATTTCAAATTTTCACGGCTTTACGGTGGCTGGTGGGTCGGGTGCGATCGTACGGGGCATAAAAGCAATGGGTTCACAAGTCGTGATCGTTGGTGGCTTCGCGCAAGGTCCAGCAGGTTCAGCTGGTGGCGCAATAACACGCTGGAATGGCACGGGGTGGAGGGGCTTCACATCGTCCAACATCACGATCGCAAATGGTATTTTCTTTGATTCCTCAAATGGAAGGTTATTTGTGGGTAGTAGCCAGCCAAACATGGGTGGTCTCGCTAATGCCGATGGCCTAGTGGCGGTGGCCATCAATGCAAATGCTGGCATCGAGTCCATCACCAGCACTAATGCAACAACACCCTTATCGTTTGACGCAGCTACCACCACCTATTCATTGACTATTTCAGACGCGGTGCAGAATGAAGTCTTCACAGTGGTTGCATCGGAGTCAGCAGATGCAGTTTTTGCGACTGTGGATGGTGTGTCATATGCGGTGGATGGCGGATCGTTTACCTTGACTATTGATGCTGGAAGTTCTAAGACGATCACATTTGTGTCAGAGTCCACTGATGGTTCCGCAACATCTGCAAGTTATGCAATCCAGGTAACACGTTCGGCGGCACCGACAACTACCACCACTACGACTACAACGACCACAACTACGACTACAACAACGCCTCCCACCACAACAACAGTGGCACCTAATCCCGCACCAGTGTTACGCAAAGGCCAAACAGTAACTCTGCGTTCAGTTGCGACCTTCGCAGGTTTGATGATTCCGGCGCGCTCAAGCATCACGGCCACCGTGGCACCTTCTTCATCTCGTATCTGCGAGGTTCAAGGGGTCAACGTAAAGGGACTGAAAATAGGCAATTGTCGTATCACGGTACGAGTGCGCCGACCGAGTGGTCAGCAGACATCAAGGACAGTGACTCTGTCGGTGCGGGCATAACCGAAGATGAAAAAAGCCCCGCCACCAGATGGCAGCGGGGCTTCAATCAGACGGTTGGATCGTTATCTAATTGGTGTAGCTCTTCCAAGTTGCGATCTTGTACTTATTGGCTTCGGTCAGTACGTAGTATGACATCACACCGGTGGAACTAATGCCAGTTGCGTTGATGTACTTGCCCGCAGGGTAGCTGTAGCCGGACAACAACAGGACCGAGCCCGTAGTTACTGCACCAGTCGCTGGGTTGTACTTGGCAATCGCCACCGCGTTAGTCATGCTCATGCCGTAACCGGCCTGGGAACGCTTGACCAACCATTGGCCGTTTCCTAGCTCCTTAATTGGCTCGAGATAGTCCATCTTCACACCAGGCGCCGCGATAGTGCCAGACGCTCGAAGGGTTGGGGCCCGCTTGGGGACCACTTGACCGGTTGCACTAACGGCGTAACCCTTGGTCGGACCCGAAGTCGGAGCGTTTATGGGCTCAGAGTGCGCCATCACGATCCAAGTATTTGCCTTTTTCCCGGGGGCGACCCGCAAGTCGCCTTCAGTATCGCCGAACACACCTGTAGCAAGCGTCTTAGTTTTGGGCACCATGTTTGCAGACACGGTGATCAGCTTGCGGTCGCTTGCAGAAGTGCCGGCACACGTTGCGTATGGCACGCCATCTGGTGTGGTCTCTGGACCAATTGCCCCGTAAAGAAACACTGCAGCTTGAGTGCCTTTCGCTCGGGAGTTGACTCCCACGGAAAGGTAAGAGCACGGCTTTTCTGTCGTTGGCTCGGGCATTTCAAACAAGGTCAAATTCAATGTTGAACCCGTAGCTGTAACCAATTTGCCATAGGTAAAGAAATATTTGCCACTCATAGGGTCTTCCGGAAAGCAGGCGAGCGCAACCAGAGGAGAAGTGGTGGGCGCGGATAGAACGTTCAAGTCTGGGAAGTATCCAGATCCGCAGACTTCAATTAGCTTCGCCTGAGTAATTGTCTTGCTTGACTTTCCGGTCGCATTAGCGGTTTTGCCGTAGTAAATCGTGTAGGTGGTAGCCCCACTTGTGATCAGTGCATAGTTGCTGCCACCTGTGCCATACCAACCGAACGATTCGACCATGGAGTCCTCGCCAATCGTCTGTGACAGTTTTGTGCTTCCAGCGAGCTTCATGTTTCCCTTTGGCCCGATGCGTGAAACCACAGCCTTTGGCGAATCACCTGATGCGTCCATTCCGTAGTAGAAAACATCTCCATTGGGACCCGCCACAGCGCCGTTACCAAACCCGCCATTTGGCATTCCTGCCGGCAAAGCTTTGGCAGCGGACAATGTGCCCTTGCCAGGGGTGCTACCACTGGCAAGCGCTGAAAGTGTTGGATAAGTGGAGATGCCACCGCCACCGCCACCACAGTCGTCCGACAGTTTTGATGCACCGGTATCGTCGGTTATGTCTATTGAGGCCTCAATTGTGTCACCAATTGAGTCAAGTGAATTTAGCTGCATGTTTCCGTAGATATACAAGTAGTTCAGAGTGTTTGAAGTGACAGTGTAAGTAGAACCATCAAATGCCCCAACTAAACCCCCACTAAGCGAGTAGTAAGGCATGGACGGTGGTAAGCCACCGTCTGTTGCTTGGGGGATGTCAATCAGAGACCCCACCGTGCCGACTTTGAAGACTTTCTCAAGATTCAGTACGTCATTGGCTTCAACGTCGTCCGTGAAGCACATGGGGCTAGGAAAATCCAGCTGAATTGACCCATCAAAATTGGATGGGATAACCACACCGTTTTCGTCGTTGGCAAAGTCCGACCGCACATATGTGTAGGCGCCTGAGGACATTGGATCTGGCTCAACACCGTCAGCAAGCAGACTGTTGCCAATTGAGTCAATCTCAATGTTTTTGGTGCTACCTGATGTGTTTGTGACAGTGATGACTTTGTAGTACTGGAGATAATTAATGTCGGCTTTGCATGCCAAGGTGGCGATGGAGAAGGTCTGACCGGCACCGGGAGAAGAATTCCGGTTGCACGGGGTAAGCCCGGAACCCGATGCACTCCAAGTGTGGGTGGTCGAGACCACCGTGAGGCCCGCGTCTGGTGTCGGCGCACCGAACTCTTCGGCGGAGAACTCCTCTGGATCGTCTTCCCAAATCGAATTGGAACCGCTGATGCTGGCTGAAGTGGTTATCTCAAGGGTTTGTCCGTTCAGAACCACGACATTGCCAGTGTCTGGGTCAATATCAATCGTCATTGAGAGTGTTGGATATACCGGGCCAATGCCTGCAGCACTGACCAACGCAGCACCTGATGTGAGTGCAAGCCCAGATAGGAGACCTGCCGCGGCGAGGCTTGCTCCAATGCGCTTGAGGGGCGGTTTGTTTTTCATGTTTTGTCCTGCCTGTAGGTGATGAAAAGTTGATTTGTACCCTAGTTCTATTGGGAGCACGGTACAAACATCACCCTTCGGTGCGGGAGTCTTTACCTGCACACAACAAATAGCAAAAGTTGAGCCCACCCGTCTAGGGAAAGGGCTGGAAGGCAAACTTGAACCCATGATTGAGAATTCCTTCTCCCGCATGGGCACCACCGTGAAGGTGTTGTTGCCTGCTGGGGATGAGGCGATGCTGGATTTTGTTCAAGCCCGAAGCTGGAACCTGGAGGCGCTTTGGTCGCGCTTCATCGGCACCTCAGATATCGCGATGCTCGCTCTGGCCGAGGGACAAGCGGTTCAGGTCGCGACTGAAACCATCGAGTTGGTTGAGCAAATGCTTCAGGCTCATTTTGCGACAGAAGGGTTTTTCGATCCGACCCTGATGGCGGCCTTGAATGAAGCGGGGTATTCGAAATCAAGAGTGAGCAACGACATATCGGTGTTGCCAGTTGCTGGTGGCTCAAGTGCTTTGAGTGACGTGCGAATAGATCACAACACGAACGAGATCACTTTGCCAGCAGGAATGAGCTTGGATCCCGGAGGAATCGGCAAAGGTATGGCCGCGGACATGATTGTAAGAGATCTGGTGGAGATGGGTGTGCAGGGCGCAAGCGTTTCAATGGGTGGCGATGCTGCACTCGCTGGCACTCCAGACGATGGCGACAACTGGGTAGTGAACATCGGCGCTCCGGATGACTATTCCAAAATCATTACAACAATTCGTTGCCGTGGAGGTGGAGTGGCAACCTCTACTCTTGCTGCCCGGACTTGGAACGTTGATGGCGAAAAGCGCCATCATGTGATTGATCCGCGCACACGTAAACCAGCTGAGATCTCTGAGCAATCAACATTGCAAGCCAGTGTTGTCGCTGGCTCTGCAATGTGGGCGGAAGCATTTGCTACCGCGTTTACGGTTTGCGATGCACAAAAAGCTGAACAACTCGCGGCTCGCCATAATCTCTCGGCGTTATTGGTGTTGCACAATGGAACCCTGATTGAACTAGGGAATTGGTCGACGTTTGCGCAGCAATTAAATCTCGGCTGCAACCCCGAGAATTAGCGAAGCAAATTTATCAGGATCGGATATTTTGCTGGGTTCACTCATCAATCCGAGTTGCAATGAATTGCAGTACCGGCGAAGCGTGACATTCATGAGTTGACCCGCAACCAAACTCGGAGTCGGGAAATTCGCGAGCATCCGATATCCCGCGAACCAGCGAGGCGAATCTGGGCCAGGAACATTGGATACCGAAAGGTTTCCCGCTGATGTGCCTACCTCGGGCTTAAGGCGTTGACGTGCTGTGAATGGTTTTTCATACTTGGGAACTGATTGAAGCGTCAGTTGTGAACGACGAATCTCTGCGCGAATGGACTTCTGCACCACCACAAATCGTTCAACGTGATCTTCGATGTGAGTACCGAGGCTTGGTAACACCATCGTTAGGTAGTTCCCATACAGACCATCGTCGGCTGAGCGCAAACTTCTTGGCATCAATCCGATCACCGACTTTTCACCGAGCTCGTTAAGGGCGCCAACCTGAGCAAGATATCTACGGGTGGCGCCACCAATGACAGTCATGATGAAGTCATTAACCGTCCCGCCCAATTCTCGAGAGCGTTGTTTCACGCGGGTTAGATCTAGCTCGACGAATCCGTATGTGCGTTCGCGCTGAGTAGCACCCTCCAGCATTGCGAGTTCGGGTGTTCGTTGCCGTTTAAATGCGGGGTCGGCACGAAGCATTTCAAGCTCTGAAGCGGCCTGGGCGCGCTCCAAATCACGGGATTCTTCGGCCCGCTTTACGGTCCGGGAACGGACCAGCGACTGGACCATATATATAGGTGCGATGGGACGGTGCTCACGCCTGGGCAACGATGCTGTTCTGGGCTCGGAATGAGCGGGATCATCCATTAACGCATCAAGTGCACTTTGGAATCCGATTCCATCGGCAACTGCATGGTGATGTTGTACCAACATCGCGACATCACCAAAGGCCTTCAAGCTCTGATCCAAGTATGGGAAGAAAGTGACTCGAAATGGTGGCCGGTCGCGAGGGAGAGGAAGCATTACCTGCTCACAGACATACTGCTTGATGTCTTGCATGGTGGCAGAAGCAGGCCAGATATTGGTGACCCGATCGATGTCTACCTCACCGACATCGAGCCACACACCAGAGTCGATATCAAATGGTGCTCGTGCATACTTCACTTGCCAGGGCGTGTTTGGAAGACGAGCGATGAGATGTTGTCTTGCTCTCGCTACGAATTCGTCGAGCGGGGAACCCTCGCACGACAAGAAAATTAGAGCACCGATCTGCAAAGGGTTGTTGTCATTCTCAATGCACAACCACCGGTGATCAGATGCATTTAGGTAGCGCATCTTTTGTGTTTAGCCGTATGTGAAAAAGTCATAATCAAGAGCCTTGAAAGCAGCAACGATGCTGGGCAGGAAGTAGAGCATTTGCTCCCAGTCATTTGTCGCATCGTGGAAAAGAATTGTGGACGACAATCCACGGTCACGACGCGCTTCTGCTTCAATCACCGTTTGCAATGTTGGGTTTGCTGCTGTTGCAATGCGGGTCCAACTCAGGCTCCACAAAACCGAGGTCATTCCAAGGCCGTTTATTACCGAATCAACGTGATCGTTTGTGGCGCCATATGGTGGCCTGATGCAAGATGGCATAACACCGGTGGCGGAACGAATCGCATCGTTGCACATCGTGATTTCCGCGGTTGGATCGGCGAGTGTGGTGAGATCCTGATGTGACCACGAGTGATTTTGCACCGAATGCCCAAGATCCACGAGACCCCGCACTGAATCGGGTGACCGACCAACAATATTGCCGACAAAGAACCACGTACCGAAAATTCCGTTGTCGTCGAGAATCTGGCGAGTTTTAAAAGTGCCGGGGCCAGGGCCATCATCAAATGTAAGTGCGATTCGACCGCGTTGCCTTTCGGCGCCCGCGAGGCGGGAATCAATTAGCCCTGCAAGCCCACCACCGGAAGCGACAGCCCCCAAAGCCAACCCAGTCTTGGTTAGGAAGCGGCGACGATCCACAGCCCAACTTTACGACTTTGCGCCCGCTCGTGAGCGCGATTGGAATCATGCACTAATTCATTTTTGCAAGCTCACCTGCGATTACACCTTGCACATGTTGACGGAGCAGAGACACTTCTTTACGCGAATAAACACTTGTATCAATGGGATCCAGGACACGCAGCTCAGCCTTTACTTGGTTGAATGTCCACGAATTAGGGGTGAGGGCATTGTAAGTGCCGTTTAAGACCATCGGCAAGATTGGTACTCCTGCTTCAATGGCCAATTTGAACGCACCATCTTTGAACTCAGCGAGTTCTCCCGATCGACTGCGCGTTCCTTCGGGGAACATCATCACCGATACCTTCTGCTCGAGTTTGTCTTGGCACAATCGCAGTGCTTTGAGTGCACTTCGGGCGTCGCCGCGCCGGATTTCCACATCACCGGCCAAACGCAACATCCAGCCAGCAACTGGGACCTTGAAAAGACTTTGTTTGCTCATCCATTTCATCTCCCAAGGAAGCTGGCTGATCAGCAACATATCGACGAAGGATTGGTGATTGCAGACCACCACATATGGATTCCGCGGATTCGCCGGGAATACACCACTGATTTTGAACTTCCAATGTGGGTTCAAGAAACGATGTGCAACCGTTAAGCGTCGAAAAACAAAACCTGGCCAGTAACGACTGCGGTCAAAAGGTCGCGTGATCAGGAAAGTAATTCCGACAGCTGGCAACCAAATCGCACAAAGGAGTCCGAAGGTGAACCATGACCATGCGGACAACAGGTATTTGGCAGGGGACTTCATCGGTTACAGCCTTACAGATCAATCCCAGCCGTGGGCCCGAATGTGATCACCATCTGCGTCTATTTTTCTACCCTGCCATCGCAGTTTGCCTGGCGTGCGTGAGAGATTTGCAATCAAACCCTGCATTGGTGTGCCATCGAGCTCAGTGATCAAATTGCGTTCAATGAAATGCGGATCATTGGCGATGTCTGCCATATCGAGAACGTGTCCAGCGGCGGCTTCCGCTTCAGTAAATGCTTGCACCACTTCATCAGATGTGTGCGAGGCGCAGTAGTTCGCGAGAAGTGAGTCAAGTGCAGATCGATTCGTCACGCGATCGGCAAACGTGGCAAAGCGGGGATCGTCACCAACGCCCAGCAACATCAAAACACGGCGTGCCACCGAGTCCGCTGATGCGGAAATCCCAACCCATCGCCCGTCTTTGCACTGGAAGGTGCCACGGGGCACTGAATATGGAATTGCCGAACCCATGCGTTGTTGTTGTTCGCCTGTGAGTGCATAGAGGGTGGGTAGAACGCCGATCATTTGAAAGATCGTTTCCAGCAAATTCACATCAACTACTTGCCCAACTCCTGAGTGGAGAGCAACCATCGTTGCGAATGCGGCAGCGATACCAGTGATCTCGTCGGTGAGAGCAATTGGTGGAAGTAGAGGTGCGCCATCTGGCTCGCCAGTAATGGATGCAAGGCCACTCAATGATTCAGCGATGGTTGCAAAACCAGGTCGTTGAGCGTACGGACCAGTTTGTCCAAAGCCAGAAACGCGTGTGATCACTAGATGTGAATTGCGCTCAAGCAACATCGAAGGTGCAAAGCCAAGGCGTTCCAAAACTCCAGGCCGAAAGTTTTCAACTAAGACGTCCGCACCTTCAATGAGTTTCCAAAAGACGTCTCTACCCTCGGAAGTTTTCAAATCGAGTGCAACTGTGCGCTTGTTGCGTCCAATGATCTTCCACCACATGCCCTCGCCGTCGCGCGGGTCGCGCCATGCCATGTTGCGCAGCGAATCGCCAACATCTGGTTGTTCGACCTTGATTACGTCGGCGCCGAAGTCGCCTAAGTATTTCGCGCAATTCGGACCAGCGAGAACAGTTGAAAGGTCAATGACCCGTAGTCCGGTGAGTGGCAGTTGATCAGCCACGGAGAACGATCAGGTCCAGGGGCGAGGGCGTCGCGCAATTGACGGTTGTGCCCACCAACGGCCGGAGAATCGCCAATTGGGTTTGTCATTTTGTGCTGCTGTAGCAATCGCGACGGGTCGGAGTGCAGCCTCAAGTGCGGCGGTGATCGCAACCGCTTCTTCCTCTGTGGGCTGGTTAGAAATCTGCACCGACATAAGGAATCCGATCAGAGTGGCGTGTTGCCGTGTTTGCGACGTGGAAGCTCTTCACGCTTTGAAGCAAGCATGCGGAAGCCCGCAATTACCTTCTTGCGGGTTTCAGCTGGGTCGATCACATCGTCCACATAACCGCGTTCAGCCGCAGCGTAAGGGTTTGCATACTTTTCGATGTATTCCTCGATCAGCTCGGCTTTGCGTGCAACTGGGTCCGCTGCCTGAGCGAGTTCGCGCTTCGACAAAACTTCAACTGCACCGTGAGGGCCCATCACCGCGAGTTCCGCGGTGGGCCAAGCAAACGCAAGGTCGGCACCGATGGACTTTGAGTTCATCACAACGTATGCACCACCGTAAGCCTTACGGGTGATCACCTGAATACGGGGCACAGTTGATTCGCAAAATGCGTAGAGCAACTTTGCACCGTGGCGGATGATGCCTTCGTGCTCTTGGTTCACACCAGGGAGGAAGCCAGGAACATCAACAAACGTGAGTAGTGGAATGTTGAACGCATCACATGTGCGCACAAATCGCGCAGCCTTTTCGCTGCTTTCAATATCCAACACGCCAGCGAAAGCCATTGGCTGGTTACCCATCACACCAACGGGCTTGCCATCAAGGCGGGAGAAACCACAAACGATGCTCTTTGCCCAATGCGGGAAGTATTCAAAGAATTCACCGTCGTCGACAACTTCAGCGATCACCTTTTGCATGTCGTATGGCTGGTTTGGTGACGCAGGAAGAATCTCGCGAAGAGAATCGCACATTCTTTCGGGGTCATCTGTCGTGTCACTTACAGGTGGCTCTTCCATGTTGTTCTGTGGAAGAAAGCTGAGCAAATAGCGCACGTCATCAAGAACAGCTTTTTCATCCTCGGCAACAAATGTGGCAACACCACTCTTGGAAGCGTGAGCCATCGCGCCACCCAACTCTTCAAGCGTGACGTCTTCACCAGTAACTGATCGCACTACGTCTGGACCAGTGATGAACATATGGCTCTTCTCGCGCACCATGAAAATAAAATCGGTCATTGCCGGTGAGTAAACCGCACCACCAGCACAAGGGCCGAGGATCACTGAGATCTGGGGAATTACACCAGAGGACTGAACATTACGGTGGAAGATTCCACCGTAAGAAGCAAGTGCCACCACTCCTTCTTGAATACGTGCTCCTGCACCGTCGTTGAGACCAATCATTGGTGCGCCAACCTTGAGTGCAAGATCCATGACCTTGTGAATCTTCTCGGCAAATACTTCACCGAGAGCTCCACCCATAACCGTGAAGTCCTGGCTGAAGACAAAAACCTTGCGACCATCTACTGTGCCCCAACCAGTGATCACACCATCCGTATATGGCTGGTCAGCAAGACCGGCAGTGTGCGCACGGTGGCGAGCAAGCATGTCAAGTTCATGGAAGGAGCCTGGGTCGAGGAAGTACTCGATGCGCTCACGAGCAAGGAGTTTCCCCCTTGAGTGGTGGCGTTCAACTGCAGCGGGCGAACCCGCGTTGTGGGCTTGCTGGCGACGGTCTTCGAGGTCGGCCAGCTTCTTCTGCATCACGTTGTCGGTCACGCTGAAACGCTAGTGCGGTGTGCTCCACAGCGCTGAATCAGGGGTCAATCAGGGAGAGTAAATACAGGCAGGGTTGTGGTGGTTGTCGTTGTGGTTGTGCTGGTCGTGGTGGTTGTGGTCTGGCCGGGCAGGGTTGTGGTGGTTGGCGGCGGTGGCTCAGACAGATTGATAGTGGTGGCCAGCGGTGTCAGGTCGCCAGTAGTGGTGGTACCAGAAACTTCGATGGACCAGACCCCCTCTGTGTTGAAGCGCAGGCCACCGTCGATGGTGACTATCGCTGTGCCAGGGCGCTCGAGCGGAATCCCCAGATCAATTCCAGTGGCACTGGCCAATGCCGGAACGAACTTCACATGGAAATTGTTGATTCGATCCGGTGCATACAACTCGATGCGAAGTTTGTTTGGACCAGTTGTCGCGGGATCCAAAGAGATCTGTAGATCAAAGCCCTCATTGGTGAGTCGCTCCGTCCACGCAAAGTTCAGTTTTTTGGCAGCTGCTTCATCTTTTGGCATCTGAGCAGGGAGCATTGTTACCGACCACGATGTGAATGCAAGTGCAACCGCAAAGAACGCAACGGACAAATTCATCGCATGACGGGTTTTGAGTGATTGTGCCGTGTTCAATCGGCGTACTCGGCTCAACGTGCTGATCACATATTTGCGAAGTGCAAGTGTGATGAAGATCCCGACACCAACAAACACAATCTTTGCGGTGATCACGCGTCCGTGTGGACTAGTGAGAATGCCGAAGCCATCGAGTCGCAGAGTTTGCATGACGCCGGTTACTACCACCACTAGTAGTGCGCGTATCAACCACTTGCTGTACTCGCGGAGTGCGTTAGTAGTTGCTTCGGTGCTCTTGCCAGTTAGTAACACTCGGCTGAACATGATGGCTCCGCCAACTATGAACAACGCTGACACTGAGTGCAAAATCCCGATGAGATATCCGAAGGCAACCGAACGTCCATCGTCCCGATCAAAGCCGAAACTCAGACCAATCAAGGCGAGATGACCGAGTGCGAACGAGTCATATGCAGGGTCGATTACACGTGTTGGTTGCCACGCCATCCATCCCGCAAAGACCACTAACAAGGTGCGTGCAACGAGAGCCCTACCAGGAGTGTCACTTGCGAGATCGATCCAGTCGTTGAGACTCAATGATTCGGTGAAGGTCTCACCATTATGTTGAGCTGCGGCGAGGATCATGTTCAAAACAGTGATCACACTCGCTAACGGCCAAACGATTTTGAAGAAGCGTGCCGCTGCTGCGTCACTGATGCCTTCTGGCCAAGACAGTGGCAAAAGGAGAAGCCCCGCAAAGAGTGCAGCGATGGCTATATAAGAAAGGAGTCGAACAAGACCAAGTGGGCCGCCAACTCGAGGTGGTTCACTCACCACAGCCACTTCTTCGGTGGCGATGGTTGTGGTGGTTGTGTCCCCACCTTCGACGATTGAGGTGGTTGAACTGCTTGTGGTGTCACCAGCAATTGTGAAATTGATCGCGCCGGCGCTGCCATCTGGGAGGCTCCATGACACTGCACACTCACCACTACCTGGAAGTTGAGTCAGTGCCGTTGAAACAGTTCGGCGATCAACACCAAGTTGCACGGGGCCGAGTCCGACAGAAATGCCTTGGCAGGTCATCGCTACACCGATCCCACCTAACGCTGCCAATGCTGGGATCTCTTCATTGAAGATGATCTGCAATTGCGTAGGGGGAACGGCGACATTTTCGCCAGCGGCTGGGTTCGACGAAACCACGGTGTTCGTGCCTGCAGCGGAAGCGGGCGCTGCGCATAAAGCGAGCAGCGCCATGACCGCGAAAAGCAACGATCCGAGTCGGCGGATGGCCGTGCGTCGATGGCTCATAAAGTCACATTTACGGTAGCCCTGTAGGACTGTTGAAGTTGGGCAGTACACCGAAGTCGTAGGCTCAAGGAATGGCCACGCAGTCCCTATATCGCAGATACAGACCGCGTCGCTTCAGTGAACTCAGGGGCCAGGACCACATCGTTCGTGCGCTTCGTAATTCTGTAGTCAATGGTCGTGAAGGGCAGGCGTATCTCTTTTCTGGGCCCCGTGGCACAGGAAAGACAACCACTGCACGGATACTTGCGAAAGTTCTGAACTGCACCGCCCCAGCGGACGGCGAGCCTTGCTGCGAATGCGATTCGTGCCGTGCGGTTGAAGCTGGTACTTCATACGACGTGATCGAGCTTGACGCTGCAAGTAATAACGGTGTCGACGATATGCGTGAACTCATCGAGCGGTCGTCACTCGCTACGCCTGGGCGTCATCGGGTCTACATCCTTGACGAAGTCCATATGTTGAGCAAAGCCGCCGAGGCGGCGTTGCTGAAGACCCTTGAAGAACCGCCAGAGCATGTTGTTTTTGTGCTGGCCACTACAGATCCGCAAAAAGTTAGTGACACGATTCGTTCGCGCACCCAACATTTACAGTTTCACTTGCTTCCACTCGATGAACTCGAAATGTATGTGCGCTGGGTAATTGAAGATGCTGGTTTGAAGATCAGTGAAGATGCAATTGCTCAAGTCCTGCAACAAGGTGCGGGAAGCGCACGCGACACTTTGTCGGCACTCGAGTTGAGTGCTGCCTCCGGTGGCGAAGCCGAGGAGTCGGTCTCGCTTGAGGAAGTCATCGCGGCACTTGTGGAGCACAACTCCGGCCGTGCCCTGGCCGCGGTTGCGCATGCCATGCACCAAGGACGCGATGCCCGCACACTCACGGAAGAAATCGTGCGACATCTGCGCGACATGTTCTTGTCACTTCAAGCTCCTGAACTTGTACAGCTACCCGAACGAATGCTGCAACGAGTATCAGAACAAGCACGTCTTCTTGGTGCGGCAAGTGTCGTGCGCGCGATGACGGTGCTCGGCGAGTCAATGGTAGAGATGCGTCACGCCCCCGACCCCCGTCTCTTGCTTGAAGTAAGCATGGTGAAACTCACGACTCCCGAACTGGGTGACGATGTCAACTCACTGCGTGCACGACTGGATCGTGTTGAGCAAGCGGTGGCCCGTGGTCGTGATGTGAGCGCTCCGTTGTCGCGACCAGCGCCAACTGATCCAAACACCGGTCGAGCACAGCTCGGTGGCAAAGTCCGTTCAGCCAAACCCGCAGAGCAAAAGAGCGATTCAGATACCGGCACTGACGAAGTTGGCGACAAAGTTTTATCCCCGCAGGAGTCCAAACCAGACTTAAGTGCCGATACGAAACCCGTAACACGCACTGCCACGGGAGCGATTCGGGCGGAGCCTGCCGTGCGTGAGAAATGGATGACCGACATCCTTCCCGGATTGAGGGGTTCAGCGCGCGCGATCGTGTCGGGTGGCGAAGTAGTTGTTGTCACCGATACCGAGATGATGGTGGAGTTTCCAAACGCTGGTCATTGCACGCGGGCAACGAAATGTTTGGATGATGTACAGCAGTTAGTTGATGCCGTGTTGGGTGCGGGACTCGCAGTTAAGTTCGTAGCCGCTGAGTCAAAGGGTGGGAAAAAGCCTGAGGAAATTCACGACATCGATCCTGCTGAACTCACGGATGCACCAAAAGTTGCAGGCAAATCTGCAGAAGATCACCTTTCTGATTTCTTTCCCGGCATCACCAAAATCGAAGATCCAAAGAAGTAACAGATATGGCGTCGCCTTATTCACCACCGATGCAGGCATTAATTGATGAACTCGGTCGGATGCCAGGAATCGGACCAAAATCTGCGCAAAGAATTGCGTTTCATCTTCTCAAAGTTCCAGAGGAAGACGCGCGTCGGCTTGCACAGTCAATTCTGAATGCCAAAGCCAAAGTTCGTTTTTGTGAAATGTGCTTCAACATTTCAGATGAACCGCAGTGCTCTGTCTGCAGTGATGAGCGCCGTGATCGCACAATGATCTGTGTGGTCGAAGAATCGCGCGATGTCGTGGCGCTGGAAAAGACTGGTGTCTACAAAGGGCTGTATCACGTGTTGCTCGGAGCAATAAACCCACTTGAGGGAATCGGTGTAGACCAGCTAAAGATTCGCGAACTCATGATTCGAATCAATGATGCAGACCCCACAATTCAAGAAGTGATCCTCTCGACCAACCCAAACACCGAAGGCGATGTGACTGCTATGTACTTGCAGCGCTTGCTTGCACCGTTCGAAATAAAGGTGACAAAACTTGCAAGCGGGTTACCAGTGGGTGGAGATCTTGAGTATGCAGATGAACTCACGCTTGGTCGGGCGATTGAGGGTCGGCGCGAGGTGGGAGCTTAGGGTCGCTGCGCCGAGTAAATGCTCGTTGATCCACTAATTGCATATGTCGACACGCAGACGATTGCAATTGGTATGAGAGCATTAGCACCAAATAGTTCCCAGCCAATAAAGATGCAGGCAATCGGAGTATTTGCAGCCGCTGAAAAGACGCCGACAAAGCCAAGCATTGCAAATAGAGCAACTGGCGCATCAAGCACACGTCCAGTTTGAGCTCCGACCAGAGCGCCGATAATGAAGACGGGAAGCACCTCGCCGCCGATGAAGCCAGTTCCAAGCGAGATAGTGGTGAAGAAAAACTTCCACACACATGCAACTGCCGAAAGTCCAACGGCACCAGCAAGAGCAACTTCGGCGATGTCAGTGGATAAACCCAGGTAGGAGCGCGTCCCCGCAGCGAGAACTAAGCCGAGAACGACCAACCCACCGATAAATGGCCGAAATTGGGCCCAACGGATTTTGGATGCCATCTGATCTTTGATGACATGTGTGAGCTTGATGAACGCAATCGCGGTTAATGCAAATACACAGACCGCAATCGGAAGACGCCAGAGCAAAGCAAAGTCAAGCGAGACGTTTGGGGTATTCGGCGTGACCAAGTGGTGTACGTCTAGTGCGCGCACTATTCGGTCACCCACAAAGCTCGCGAGAAGTGCGTAACCGAGCAATGCGAACTTTGGTCGACCACGCTGGAGGACCTCGAGAGCAAAGATTGCGCCAGCAATTGGTACTCCAAACATGGCCCCAAATCCTGCAGCTACAGCCGAGACCAAAACGATCTTCCGCATTGTCGCAGTGGGGTTCATGCGGCGCACCAGGGTGTCGGCGAGGCTTGCAGTTATCTGTACAGCAGCTCCCTCACGGCCAACTGAAGCGCCAACAAGGTGGGATGTAACGCTTGCTCCGTAAACCATGGGGGCCATGCGGGAGGGCACCCCGGCAGAAGGCTCGTGAATCTGGTCCAGCACAAGGTTATTGCCAGCGGTAATCGAGCTACCGAAATAGTTGTAGGCAATGCCAACTAAAAGACCACCCATTGGCATCAGCCAAATTAGCCAGTCATGGTTTAAACGCGCGGTAGTGGCCCAGTTAAGTGAGCCAATGAATAACGCAGAGACAAGCCCACCAACAATGCCAACAAGAACTGCTAGCACGGCGTAACGAAGCGTTGCCAGCGAACGCCGAAGCATCAATTACTCGGTAACGCGTTACTTCACCGTGCGAACGATGATTGCGTCACCCTGGCCACCACCACCACAGAGTGCAGCGGCTCCGGTTCCACCACCACGACGCTTCAGTTCGTGCAGAAGCGCGAGAGTGATGCGGTTGCCGCTCATTCCGATTGGGTGACCAAGTGCAATCGCACCACCATTCACGTTGGTGATCTCGTCGGTAATTCCGAGGTCGCGCATGGACGCGATGCCAACTGCGGCAAAAGCCTCATTCAATTCAAAGAGATCGATATCTGAAACTTTGCCACCAATTTTCGCAAGCGCTTTGTTGATTGCATTGCTTGGTTGGTGGAGGAGGCTCGTATCACCAGGGCCGGCAACCATTCCATAAGAGACGATCTCACCCAATGGGGTAACACCGTGTTTGTCAGCAGCCGCTTTGCTCATCACAATCACTGCTGAGCCACCGTCACTGATCTGGCTCGCATTACCTGCTGTGATCGTTCCGTCTTTAACAAATGCGGGCTTAAGTGAGCCAAGGCTTTCCATCGTGGTATTCCCACGCACTCCTTCATCCACCTTGAAAATCACTGGGTCACCCTTACGTTGGGGGATTGCGACGGGAATCATCTCATCATCAAAGAGACCCTTTTCTTGTGCGGCAGCGGCACGCACATTTGAGGTAACTGCAAACTGATCCTGCTCGTCGCGAGAAATGGTTGTTCCTGTGTCACGATCTGTGCCCTCGCCCATCAGCACATTGCCGAATGAACAGAACAATCCATCTTTGATAATTCCGTCGGCCAACTCGACATTGCCGTAGCGGAATCCTGCGCGACCGCCTACTGCGATGTATGGAGCATTTGTCATGCTCTCCATGCCACCTGCAACAACTATCTCGGCATCGCCCGCGGCGATCAATTGATGCGCAAGGTAAATGGTGTTAACACCGGACAAACAGACCTTGTTGATGTTGACGGCAGGAACACTCATCGGAATGCCCGCCTTCACTGCTGCTTGGCGGGCTGGCACCTGTCCTTGACCTGCCATGAGAACCTGGCCCATGAGCACGTGATCAACCTCATCTGGCTGCACATTGGCGCGCTCAAGTGCGGCCTTGATAGCAATCGCTCCCAGTTCAGCTGCGGAGAATCCCGCGAGGGAACCGCTCATTTTGCCGATCGGCGTACGGGCCCCGGCGACGATATATGAGGTCATAGAAGTGGCTCTTTCACTAGGTGGGAACTTAAGTTCACACAATCAAAACTCTGTGGGTAGCGTATTCCCAAGCACCTACCTAGCGGTAACTGATTCTCAAGAGGTCCCTTATGTCAATGGACAAAATTCGTGAAGCCATCCTGAACGGGGCCTCTTCCGAGGTATTTTCCTCCTTGGAAATCCCGAAAACGTATAGGGCTGCGCATATACGGGCCGACGAACAAGAGATGTTCAAGGGTCTTTCGTCAAATGAGAAAGACCCGCGCCAAAGCATCCATGTAGGAGAGGTGCCAACCCCGGAAATCGCGCCGGATGAAGTGCTGATGGCTGTCATGGCTTCATCAATCAATTTCAATACGGTCTGGTCAAGCATTTTTGAGCCCGTGAGCTCATTTGGTGCGCTCACCCGCCTTGCAAAGGAGAGCGAGTGGGCAAAGCGTCATGATCTTGATTACCAAGTGATCGGATCTGATGCTTCAGGTGTAGTTCTACGAGTGGGTTCCGCAGTTCGTAACTGGAAGCCTGGTGACAGAGTGACCGTGCACTGCAACTACGTGGATGACCAAGATCAATCAGCACACGATGATGCAATGCTTGCGGGTAACCAACGCATCTGGGGTTACGAGACCAATTTTGGTGGTCTCGCAGATCTCGCAGTCGTACGAGCCAACCAATTGATGCCGAAGCCAGAACACCTCACGTGGGAGGAAGCCGCAGTAAATGCGCTTTGCAATTCCACAAGTTACCGAATGCTCGTTTCTAAAAATGGTGCCCGAATGAAGCAGGGCGATGTCGTCTTGATCTGGGGGGCTACCGGCGGGATTGGTGCATACGCAGTTCAATACGTGGTCAATGGCGGTGGTATTCCTGTTGGTGTCGTGTCTTCTCCCGATAAAGCTGACATTCTTCGCAAACTTGGGTGCGAAGCGATTATCGATCGCAAGGCGGCGAATTATCAGTTCTGGAATGACAACGGCACACAAAATGAAAGTGAATGGCGTCGTCTAGGTAAGGACATTCGAGGATTGGTTGGAGAAGATCCAGACATTGTGTTTGAACACCCAGGCCGTTCAACTTTCGGTGCATCGATGTATGTAGTGAAACGTGGCGGCACTGTGGTTACTTGCGCTGCCACCTCAGGCTTCATGCTTGAGTTTGATAACCGTCACTTCTGGATGCGCCTGAAGAGGTTGATTGGATCTCACTTTGCTAACTACCGCGAAGCTTGGGAGGCGAACCGTTTGATTGCCAAGGGCATGATTCATCCCGTGTTGTCTCAGGTTTTTGACCTTGCCAATGTTGGGGAAGCCACCTATCAAGTGCACCACAACATGCACGAAGGGAAGATCGGCGTTCTGTGCTTGGCCCCGAGTGAAGGCTTAGGCATCGATGACCCTGAAACCAGGGCGCGAATCGGCGAGGACAAGTTGACGGTGTTTCGTCGGGGGTAGCCTTGGAGCCATGATTCTCACCGAAATTGACCACGTTGCAATAGCCGTCCACGATCTTGAGGCCGCCATTGACTACTACAAGCGAGCCTTTGGCGCTGAGGTGCACCACCGTGAAGTGGTGGAGAGCGATGGTGTTGAGGAAGCGTTGATCAAGGTTGCTGATAGTTATATCCAGCTCACGACACCAACCCGCCCTGACTCAACGATGGCAAAAGCACTTGAGAAGCGCGGCGAGGGTGTTCATCACATTGGTTATCGCGTCGATAACTGTGCTGATGCGCTTGCCGCGATGGTCGCAGCTGGCGCAACAGCGATTGATAAAGAACCACGCCCTGGTTCGCGTGGCACAACAGTTGCATTTGTTCATCCCAAGGGATCTTTTGGAACGTTGATCGAACTCGTTCAAGAATGATCAACGCGGCTCTGCTCGCGATTGTTTGTTTTTTACCAGTACGTACCTCAGTGCGCCGCGGCGTGCGCGTGATGTCCACGCGGTATTTCACTGAGTTGCCACTGCCAGTCGAACTCCGCTTTCACCGGACACGGACCGCGGACTTGGCACTATTCGGTGCCTTGATCATTTCGTATTGGGTGGCCCTTGATGTGCACCAAGGTGTATTGCCAACAATCGCCTACATCATTTTTATGAGCACACTTGTGGCCCAAGGCTTCATTGACCTGTTCACGCATTATTTACCACGGCTGTATTCATGGCTTGCAACTCTGGTCTGTGGGGGATTAGTCACTCTCCACGCCTTGGTTGAATGGAACTTTGAGCGCCTCATTGAAGCGACGGTATCAATGGTTGCATTGACGTTGGTGATGATGGTGCTTGGTGTTGTGAGTCGTGGCGGCATCGGTGGCGGCGATGTTTACTTGGCCCCACTGCTCGGATTAATGCTTGGCTTTTCATCATTTGGTGCTGTGATGCGTGGCACATTCGCCGGGTTTTTTCTCGGCGCGTTGTTTGCGATTGTGTTGCTGTTAAAGGGTTATGGAACGAAACACCGATTTGCATTCGGCCCGTTTCTGATCCTTGGAGCAATTTGGGCCTTGACGAGCTAACCAGTGACGCTGGTAAGGTTCCCTTCCCTCCGAATACGGAGTTACATGCGCGGTGTCACATCGGACCTCGCCATTAGAAGATAGAAACCAGTTGGGTTTCGACCATTAAAGGCTTGAGCGTCTCAGCTTCGGCTTTGCAGACATAGCGCTCGCCTAAACGTGGTGAGCACCGATTGACAGGACATCCGTAATGAACCCCGAAACCCCCTTGACCTTTGCTGACCTTGGCGCGCCCATGGACTTGGTTGAATACCTCGCCGAAGACGGCATCACCGAGCCCAGCCCCGTTCAAGCACTTACGTTCCCAGATGCAATCGCCGGCAAGGACCTTGTTGCGGCGGCACCTACTGGCTCGGGTAAGACCCTTGCGTTTGGATTGCCACTCATTGCACGAATGACGCCTGGCCGCCCACATCATCCTTCCGCACTCGTGCTTTCTCCTACACGTGAGCTCGCGGAACAGATTCACCAGGTGCTTAAGGGTGCGGCTCGCATTCGTGGCATGTTCTCTGCAGCTGTTTATGGTGGTGTGCGCCAGAACATGCAGGTGAACAATCTGAAACGCGGCGTTGACGTGCTTGTTGCTTGCCCAGGTCGCCTTGAGGACCTAATTGACCAAGGCTTCGTAAATCTTGATGAAGTTGGCATCGTTGTGGTTGATGAAGCCGACCGTATGTCAGACATGGGATTTCTTCCCACTGTGAAGCGCATTCTTGACCAATGCAATAAAGATCGCCAGACAATGCTGTTCTCCGCAACGCTCGATGGCGCTGCTGCATCACTTGCAAAGTCGCACATGAAATCACCTGTAAAGAAACAGGTGGAGGCGACGGATGAGGATCTCAGCCGACTCACTCACTACTTCTGGAACGCAAATACCGATAACCGCACTGACCTAACAGCCGAGATCATTCGTCGTGCTGGTCGTACGATTGTGTTCAGTCGCACCAAGTTTGGTGCCGACCGTCTCGCAGCCAAGTTGACGAACGATGGAGTTCCGGTAGCAGCAATTCATGGTGGTCGCAGTCAGCAACAGCGCGATCGCGCATTGGCAGATTTTCATGACGGAAAGACTTGGGCACTTGTCGCAACTGATGTCGCTGCACGAGGAATCCATGTAGATGGTGTTACCTGTGTTGTCCATTTTGATCTTCCAGATAGCCCAACGGAATACCAACATCGCTCAGGTCGTACGGCACGCGCAGGTGCAAGTGGAGTCGTGGTGTCATTGGTCGTTGGTAATCAGCGCAAACATGCAAGAAACGTTCAGAAAGCCTTTGACCTTCCAGTCGAGAACACACAACCAGATATCGAGCTGCTGCCACAGGGTGAGCATCCCGAGGTGAAAGTTGTGCGTCGTGAGCGCAGTGAGCGTGGCGACCGTGGTGGTCGTTCAGACCGTGGCCCGCGTGGCCCGCGCCGTGATGATCGCGGCGACCGTGGACCTCGCAGTGACCGTGGTGATCGCCCTTATCGCCCACGTCGTGATGATGATCGCCCGGCTCGTCCTCGTCGTGATGATGATCGTGCACCGCGTTCACGTCGTTTTGAGGATGATCGTGGCCCGCGTCGTTTTGAGGATTCAGATCGTGCAGCGCGTCCGCGTCGCGATGATGACCGTCGCCCACGCCGTGAAGACAGTCGCGATGATCGCCCACCTCGTGGACGCACAGCAACGGGCCGTCCGACAAAGGTCGACAGGTATGGTCGTGCTGCCGGACCGGCAAGGTCATCGGGAGCTAAGCGTGGCGGTCCATCACGTAGCACTGGTGGTCGGCCAGGTGGAAAGAGTGGCTATAAGCCAGGTGGTCGTTCTGCAGGCGCTCCCGCATCAAAAGGTGCGCGTCGCCCAAGTAACTGACTCGGCACAGCTCAACACCGTTGAATTGCCGCTGGCTTTTCAACGGTGAGCTTGTGACCCACCTCGAGTTTTAGTTTCCACCCACCTTCATGGGCAGCGTGATGATGTCGCGAGCAAAGAGGCACAAGATTGCTTAGGTCTGTGGACCCACCTGATTCCCAATAATCAATATGGTGCGGTACACAATGCTCGATCTTGACCTGACATTCAGTAATCGCACATGTTGAATGCATTGCGTACAGAGCTTTTCGTTGCGCAGGACTTGCTAAACGTTTAGCCCTACCAACATCGAGTACTTCTCCAGCACCATTCATAACGACCGGAATAATCCGCGCATCACATGCCATGCGACGCACAGTTTCAACTGGAAGCTCGAGACCGTAGCCACCGCGTACGGTTGATGTGGCGCTAACGCCATTCCGCAACGTATCCCAATCGATAACCACAAGGATTTCAGCACGTGATGTGGTGAATCCATCTTGAGGGTGTCCGTTGGCGGCTGACCCGCTGCCATTGCCACAGACTAAGTCGAGTAAGGCAAGAGCACGCAGGTGGTCATTGCGTTGGATGCCCGGTGCTGGGCTGACGTCAATACCAGCATGGAACATCGCTTCTATTTGCCTATTGAGACGGCCAAGTAGTGCAATACCCCGCTCAGGATCAAAACGCCCGCGTAGCAGAATCATTCCGTCGTCGTCGGTCCATGTGCGAAGTTCCGTTGCGCGTCGTTGACGATCAAGTTGGGATAAGCCAGCGTCGTGTTGGAGAAGTTTGACCACACCACGGACATGCGAGGAAAAATCATCGACCGATAAGACCGAAGCCTCCGCAACTAAATCATCCACTCTTTCCATGAATGAATCCTTAGATTCCGCACCGACATTACGTAGCCCTCGTGCCACGGCATCAATATGACCACCGGAGATTGCGCCCACCGCGAGAGCATTGTGTAGGGCGGGTAGTTCTGCGCATAATCCAGCTCGAGTTTCAATGCGTCCGGCCTCGCGCGCACTTCGTCCACCACTCGATACAAATTCATCAGCAATTTCCGCCTGACCAGCACCAAGTGATCGGAGTCGTTCCGCAGCTTCCAGCTCCATTGCCTCAATCGCAGCCCGAGCACCCGCTAGGTCAGAAATGCGGGTTCGAAGTTCTGCTGCTTCTAGCTCGTGGGTAGGTGACGAACAGAGAAGGTCCAAAACGGAACGCACTCGCGCAACAGCGTCAGAAATCTTCATCACCGGCCTCCCCGTACAAACTCGAGATTCAAGAGGAAGCAATTCGCAATCTAACGACTGGGTGCAACAATGTATCCCTGACCACCTCACTTACCAACCCTTAACCGAAAGGCAACAATGATCGTCCACCTCGTAGACGGAACCTATGAGCTCTACCGCCAGCACTTTGGGTCGGCGGCACGCCACAGTTCTGCCAGTGAGACTGCCGCTTCAGTAGGGGTTTTAAGTTCCACAATCGCGCTGCTTGAATCCGGCGCCACCCATATTGCGGTGGCAACTGATCACGTAATCGAAAGCTTCCGCAACGATCTCTGGGACGGCTACAAGACCAGCGATGGCATGGAAGACGAAATCCTTTCGCAGATCTCAGTCATCGAGAACGTGTTGAAACAACTCGGAGTCACCGTATGGCCAATGGTGAAGTACGAAGCCGATGATGCATTAGCCAGTGGTGCTCGGGTTGCAGGGGAAAATCGCTCGGTGCGCCAAGTGCTGATGCTCACACCCGATAAGGACCTTGGTCAATGCGTGCAAGGTAAGCGCATAGTGCAAGTCGACCGTCGCAATGACACGATCATTGATGAAGACGCTGTGCGCGCAAAGTTTGGTGTTGGGCCGGAGTCAATCGCTGACTGGCTAGGTCTTGTCGGTGACACCGCCGATGGCTTTCCTGGATTGAGCGGTTGGGGAGCCAAGAGCGCTTCCACAGTGCTAGCGAAGTTCAAACACATTGAAGACATTCCCGACGATCACTCCGAATGGGATGTGACGGTGCGAGGTGCTGAAAAACTTGCGAACACATTGCGGGAGCAACGCGACCTTGCCAATCTCTTCAAAAAGATCGCAACAACAGTTGACAGCGTAAAGGTGGGAGAAGTTGATGACTGGGAGTGGCAAGGCCCGCGCAAAGGTTTCGAGAAAGCGTTTGATGAGATCGGTGCGAGTCGCCTGATTGACCGTGTTGATCAGATCGCTGCACGCCGTTTGAGGTGATGGCCAGGATTACTGCGGCACACGAGTGTTTCCGCTGAAGGCTGCTGTCTTCCGACCCTGACCTGGTTCACGGGCACCCGTTGCACAGGTCCCAACCACCACCTCAAACGACGCGGCGTCCGGCAAATGCCGAAGAGACTCAAAGTTACTGCCTGGGCTAAAGTTTTCCCACTTCGCATCCGCTTGCGGTTGCTGGAGGAGTGCGAGAGCGGCCGAATCGGCACGCTTGGAAAGCGTGTGAAGTGAAAGCTTCCGTGGGTTCGAATCCCACCTCCTCCGCCATGGGATCTAATCCCGCTCGTAAAGAGCCCGCTGAATTCGTGGACGCCATGCGTGCCGCCCTAGAGCAAGCACGTGATGCGCTGAATCACGAAGATGTGCCAATCGGCGCAGTTGTACTTCACGAGGGCAAAATAATCGCCGCTCGACACAATGAGCGCGAGAACTACAAAGACCCAACCGCACATGCTGAAGTGCTTGCACTGCGCGATGCGGCTGAGCATCTCGGCCGATGGCGACTAGACGATTGCACTCTGGTGGTCACACTTGAACCATGTGTTATGTGCGCCGGCGCACTGGTGAACTCACGAATTGGCCACCTTGTGTTCGGCGCATCTGACCCCAAAGGGGGAGCAACTGGCTCCCTTTATAACGTGAGCGAAGATCCTCGCTTGAATCACAACTTCACTGTTACGCACGGCGTGCTTGCAACTGAATGCGCGCAGTTGCTAACTGATTTCTTTACCAAACACCGCTAATCACTTAGCCTTTTCGGTTCAGCGCTTGTCTTGGCTAGCCTTGTCAACGGAAGGCTGCCAGAGCGGACGAATGGGACGGTCTCGAAAACCGTTGAGGCACTTGCTGTCTCCGTGGGTTCAAATCCCACGCCTTCCGCCACTGGTAACGAGTTACTAACTAACACGTTTGTAATTCCACGTGAGTAGTTTCCAATTCTCAAAATTGGGGGTTGTCAAATACCCCAAAATTTGTTTTACTGCGATTGTTAGCAACAAAACCCTGTCGGCGGAATTGATTGGGGATGGAAGGACACAACCGTGGCGGAACGGTTCTCTGTAGCTTCCTCAGTTGGTCAGCCGGGTCGTGTCAATCGTGATGGCAATGACCTGGCTGACCGCTTGAGGTCAGCAATTGGCAAAAGAAAATTGCCCGAATTGGTGATAGGGCTCGCCCTTGTTGCATGTGGCTTGCTGGGAGCGGTGTGGCTTGGTGGCAGCAATGCTTCAGGTACTGAAGTAGTAGTCGCAAGCAACAACATTGAACAAGGACACATTTTCGGCAATTCTGATCTGGCCACAATTCGTGTACCCAATCAGATTGCCTCAATGTTCTACTCAGTAAGAGAGGCAGAGGCACTAATTGGCATGCGTGCCCCGACTGCCATTGAGTCCGGGAAGCCAATGCTGCGTGCCAGTACCCTCGTAGGCAAACCACTCGGGATAGGTGAGATGCTCACCGCAGTTCCAGTTCGAATTGGCGCATATCCACCCGAGCTATCTCCAGGTGCCACCGTGCTTGTAGTTGTTGTACCCGATCCGACCACTACGAACGGTGCAACACCGTACGTGTTTGGCAAATCTGTGACCGTTTGGGCTTTGGAAAGCTCAATTGATGATCCATCGTTGACAATTGCAACTCTTCGTGGAGATCGCGATCTATTCCTCGCGACATCTGGGGCATTAGAAATACGCCTTGCGTTAGTTGGTACCGCTATCCAAGGGGAGCCGGAGTGAGGACCACGCTCCAGCCACGAGATCGTGAATTGATTGCCGAACTCGCACTGCGGGTGACAACTGCTTTGACACAGGAAAGAATGAAGTCGCTTGGCACGACGCTGACAAAAGTCAATGATCACGACGTTGCCGTCTCAATATTGAGCGCAGAGCTGCTTCGCTTGCGTGCTGATGCAGCAATCGGTGGATCAGGCTCGTTACTTTCAGATGCCGAGTTGATGGATTTCGCTCTAGAGCAAGTGTTTGGGCTCGGACGCCTACAGCCTTACCTCAATGACGAAACGATCTCGGACATTCATGTTCGTGGATGTGCACCTGTTTGGGTGAAAAGACGAGATGGAACCCGAGAAATGCTTGATCCAATTGTTGATAGCGATCAGGAATTAGTTGAACTCATTAGACATATCGCCACGAGACACACGCCGTATGAACGCAGATTTGACAGCGCCAATCCAGAATTGAATCTGCAGTTGAATGATGGTTCACGTCTTTTCGCCACAATGGAAGTTGCACAACGACCAAGTTTGGTGATCCGGCGACATGGATTTGATATCTCCACTCTGGATCAGCTCCTCCAATTAAATTTCATGTCAACATCTGTAGCTGCATTTCTGTCGGCTGCAGTATTGGCAAGACGCAACATCGTCGTTGCTGGTGGTACGGGCTCTGGGAAAACCACCTTGCTACGTGCATTACTGAATGAGATTCCAGCGAATGAACGACTCGTGACCATCGAGGATGCCTATGAACTCGGCATCGATCGTTTTGAAGATTTGCACCCGGACTACGACGCCCTTCAGTCGCGGCCCCCCAATACTGAGGGTGTTGGCGAAATTGATCTTGTGCGGCTGACTCGCATGGCGCTTCGAATGGACCCCGATCGTGTGATTGTGGGCGAAGTTCGAGGTGCAGAAGCATTTCCAATGTTGCTTGCGATGAGTCAGGGCAACAACGGCAGCATGTGCACGATTCACGCTGACAGCGCACGAAGTGTTGTGCCCAAACTCGCTGCCTATATCGCACTTGCCGACACGGGACTACCCGCAGCGACAATAAACATGCTGATTTCAAGCAGCTTGCACCTGGTTGTGCATGTTGAAAACACTGAATGGGGTCGACGTCTTTCATCTATTCATGAAATTGTGGATGTTGCCGATTCGTACGTAGTAACCAATTCACTCTTCAAGCTTGACGAAGCTGGAAATCTGGTAGTGGATTATCCGATGCGCCACGAAACACTGGAATTGTTGATCCGCTTTGGCTTTGACCCACGGCATGTAGGCGCACAGAAGGTATGACATGAGACCTATCGCGCTGATTACATGTGGGTTATCGGTTGGGGTTGGTCTCTTGTTTGTTGTATCGAATTTGCGTCGACTACCAACACCTTCAATAGTCAGCCCAATTCGTCGTGTGACTAATACATCGAGTAACAAAACACTCTGGCTTTTTGGCGTGGGTTTGGGAATCCTTGGTTTTGTAGTTACTGGTTGGATAGCAGTGTCGGTGGCTTGCTGTCTTGGAATTCGATTTCTGCCCTCCACATTGGTCCGACAGAGAAATCGCAGAACAGTGGAAACCAAGACTCTTGCATTAGCAACTTGGTTGGAGCAGCTCCGTGACACAGTTGCGGTTTCGTCCGGTCTTGAGCAGGCATTAGTGGCAACGTCAGCAGTTGGGCCAGAAGCGATAGCCCCCGAACTGCGGCGTTTAAGTGCGCGACTCGCATATCAAGATCCAGTGATGTCTCTGAGGCGGTTCGCAGACGAGTTGGACACTTCTCTTGGCGATTTCCTAGTTAGTGCACTCACCATGGCAATTCGCCATCAGGCAAGAGATCTGAGTGGGCTATTAACTCAACTTGCTGAATCTGCACATGAGCAACATCGAGCATCAGTGCGGGTTTGGGTTGGGCGAGCACGTACTAGGAGCTCAGTGCGAATCATTGTGTCCTCTGTAATCATCTTTGTAATTGGTTTACTGGTGTTGAATTACCAGTACTTAAAGCCTTACAGCACAGGTGAAGGCCAAGTCGTGCTTGGTGGAGTTGTATGCATTTTTGCTTTTGCATTTATTCAGTTGCAGCGACTTGCCGTTTCGGATCATGAGCACCGATTTGTATCTTCAAACATGGGGGCAAGCGCATGATTGCCTGGCTGCGCTCAAGCAAGGCAGATCTGGAGATTTGTGGTCTCGCCCAACAGCAACTCGCCAAGCAACAAGTGCTATGGGTCAGCGGAACGTTTCTATCATCGATCTTTCTCATACTGAGTCTCTACTCAGTCGGAATCCCGTTGGGGGGTCTCGGTAGTTTCATTGTGCTGGCAACAGGAGTTGGCTCTGGCATTTCCGTTCCGTTGCGTCTTGTTCGCACACGGGCTACAAGGCGACGAATGGAGTTTGGAATCTCCTTCTCCGCCTTCCTTGGATTAGTAAATGTGATGTTGGCTGGTGGTGCCGGAATTGAAACCGCGTTGGTGGCAGCGAGCCGCGCAGGGGATGACTGGGTATTCCATGAACTGGAACACGTGCTGGCCACTGCTCGGAATACTCGACAATCACCATGGGTGTTGCTGAGTGAGTTAGGCATACGCCTTGATGTTCCCGAAGCAATTGAAGTTTCTGCGAGTCTTCAACTCGCAGGCGAGCAAGGGTCCCGAATTCGGGCATCTCTTGCAACTAAAGCCTCAACAATCCAGATGAGGCAACTCGCGCTGGCCGAGGCCAGCGCACAATCGGCCACTGAGCAAATGGGAGTGCCTACGGTACTTCTTTTTGTTGGCTTCATCGTCCTGCTTGGCTATCCAGCTCTAAGTGCAGTGGTTGGAACTTGGTAGGCATTCGCACAAACAAAAGGGGAGTTATGAAAAATCATATTGAGTATTACTGGATTCGCTTTACGGCTGCACGCGAACGAGATCGTGAACGCGGTGAGGTCAGCGCTACAACTGTGGTGATGGCAGCGGCCCTTATCGCACTCGCAATTGCCGTCGGGGCAGTGATTACGACCCGTGTGCGAAACAAGGCCAACACGATAAATCTTGGATGAAACGCAACGTGTCTGAAAATGGCGAGACGGTAACCCAGACCGTATTAGCCGTGCCCGTATTGTTGGCAATTTTGTTGTTGGCGCTACAAGTCACTGTTAACTATCACGCGGGAAACGTCGCCAACACCTCGGCTATACAGGCAGCGCGTGCTGTTGCAGCAGTAGGTGCTACATCTGAGCGAGCTGGTCAAGTAGCGCATTCAGTGGTCAAACAACTCGATGCGCAACTCGAAGGCACTGTGGTGGTCGAGCAACGTGATGGACAGGTGATAGTGAAAGTGAACGTACGTACGCCACAGATATTCCCCGGCCTTGGTGGGTCGGTAACCCGCGAAGTTGAAATCCCAAAGGAACGCTTTATCTCGGAATTGGAGCGACTCAGTGGCTTCAGATGATTCTGGCAGTTCAACTGTAGAGCTGGTTTTAATCACACCGGTCTTGGTTGGCCTACTTCTCTTTTTGATTTTCGCGGCACAGAGTTCTCATCTGGCCTCCAATGTCAAACACGCCGCAGACTCCGGGGCACGTGCAGGTTCAATGGTCAGTTTGAGTCGTGCACCTGCCGAGGCAAGGCGGGTTGCATTACGTGATCTAGCAGCAGCGGCACCAGACTGTTCACAAATTGACGTGCAATCGCAAATTGAGACACTCGGACGTACTCGCACAATCAGAGTCAAGGTTCGTTGCGAAGTGTCCAGCCGCGATTACCTGGGCTTATCCACAAAACAAAGAACTGTCGTCGCTGAGTCAACCGAGGTATTTGATGTTTACCGTGCGGACTGAACGTGGAAGTGTCGTGGCCTTCGTGGTGGTCATTGCAATGATTTTTGTATTTTGCGCCGGCCTCGTTGTGGACGGTGCGCGTATGGTCGGTGCAAAGTCACAAGCAATTGACCATGCTGGGAATGCAGCGCGTCTTGGGGCACAGGAATTCCTGAGCATCCGCAGTGGAACTAGCGAACTTCACCCAAGCCGAGCAATGGCCGCCGCTAAGCGATATCTCAACAGATATGGCGTGACTGGTGTTGTGAAATGTGATGGCCAATCAGTCACGGTCACAGTCGAATCAAGAGTCCAAATGACCATCCTCGCATCACTTGGAATTCGTACAAAGAAAATTACTGCGACACAGACGGCAAGCCCGACGGATGGACAATGATCAAGTCGGTTGCGCGCTTGGTATTCGTGGCTTGTGCGTCGGTGCTGGCCACATGGGTTGTGCTCAACTTTAGAAACATTGACATCTCCATTGGTCTTCCCTATGCAGTCACTGAGTCTGTTCGTATAGGACTTGTGGTGGTGGTGCTCTTCACCGTGACATGGTGGTCATTAGCAACTCTGTTACAGCTGTTTGTTTCTATGTCTTTGATCTCAGTGGATCGTGCTGGGCGAATTGTACGTGCAGTCCTTTGGATCGCTTCTCCTCTCGTGGTTCATCAAGCCACCACCAACCATGCAATTGCCTCGTCCAATGGCGCCCAAGGAAGTGTTAACACGAAGCCCCATCAACCAGACGTTTCCAATTTGATGACGGCCACATTTTCGGTGGCTGCGGTTCGCGCTGCCATAGAAGTGATTGATTCACGCCGAAGACACATTCTGCGTACTGAGCATCTCATTGGTCAGTCCGTGCAGCCGAGGCCAGAAGATGTCTTCATTGAATCTCAACTACGTCGGGCAGGGCAGTTATCCACAATTGGCGAGATCACAACTTGCGAACTCAATGAGAGCCTTATCGGGAAAGCTGAACAACTTGAAGTGATGCGACTCGTGAAAGTAGATCCTGCAGTACTGGAGACAAAGGTTCAATTCGAGCCCACGTTCCTTGTCCGTTTGATGGGGCCCGTTGAAGTAGTCGATCTGGCGGGGAATGTTGTGGCGTTCAACCGAGCAAAGTCCGTTGAGTTGCTGGCATGGATAACGCAGCACCGCTCGGCACCTCGTCGTTCACTTGCAAGATCAGCAATGTGGGATGCCGGTGTTCAGGATGCCACGTTTCACAATGTGGTGTCGGAAGTGCGGCGCGGCCTCAATGCAGCATCACAGGAGGAATCGCATTGGATTTCGCGGTCCCATGATGATCATCTTGAGCTCAACGACAATGTGCAGAGTGACTCGGAGCTTCTTCGTGAGGCACTCAATGTGTGTAGGTCATCATCTACGAGTGACAATCTTCTGGGATTACGACAAGCGCTTTCGCTAGTTCGAGGTTTACCATTCGCTGGGACCAATTATCTTTGGCCCGATACCGAAGGCATCACTTCAAACATCGTGATCATGATTCTGGAAGCTGCAGAACTAATTGCCGAAAATGCCCTAGAGGCGAGAGAAATCTCCGATGTATTTTGGGCAACGGGGCAGGGTCTGCGCGTAGTTCAGGGCCATGAGGGCCTGGTTGCCTTGCGCATGCGAGCCCATGCGGTAAATCACAGCAAGGCTGGTGTTGAATCAGAATGGCGTTCGTATTTGCGAGCTGTCCAAGCCGACTCGTGGTCAAGCGGCAAGCCGAATCCAGTGTTAGTTGATCTTCACCAATCTTTACTATCCAGCTAGTTCAACCCAGCGTGCGCAAGTGCTTCACTCAACGTTCCTACACGCATCACCGATAGACCTTCGGTTTTTGCTGGTGCAGATGCTGGGACAATTGCGCGTGCAAAACCTAGGCGAGCTGCTTCTGTGAGACGGCGCTGAATCTGCGACACCTGGCGCACTTCGCCAGCAAGACCAACCTCTCCAATCACAACAAGATCTGATGGCAGTGGCTTATTTGAAATTGCAGACACGATTGCCAAACACAAACCAAGATCAGTGCCGGGCTCGGTGAGCTTCACTCCGCCGACAACGCTCGCGTACACCTCGTGTGTGTGCACTTCCACCCGCGCGCGGCGCTCAATAACTGCGAGCAACAATGCCAGGCGACCAGGATCAAGGCCTTGAGCCGATCGGCGCGCGGGCACGCCTCCCGAAGTTTTGTTCGTGAGCGCTTGTACTTCCACGAGTAATGGACGATGCCCTTCAATCGTGGGTACGACCACCGATCCCGGCACCCCAGTGCGGCGGTCGTTAAGGAACAACTGGCTTGCATCCGGAACTCCGATCAAGCCCTCTTCGGTCATCTCAAAAAGCCCGAGTTCATTGGTGGGCCCAAAGCGATGCTTAGCAGCGCGCAATAAACGCAGCGCGTGGTGTCGTTCACCTTCAAAGGACAGCACGGTGTCCACCACGTGCTCGAGTACACGTGGCCCGGCGAGGCCACCCTCTTTGGTTACATGGCCAACGATCACAACTGTGAGATCGCGATGCTTCGCTTCTTGCACCAGCCGGTGCGCACAACCACGCACTTGCACGACTGATCCCGGTGTAGATCCAAGCTCAGGGTCGACAACTGTTTGGATTGAATCCACAACGAGCACATCTGGCTTCAGCTCATCAACGCTTCGCAAAATGTTCGCGAGCGACATCTCAGATAGCAACCAGAGATCAGGGGAGTTCACACCAAGCCGATCAGCACGCAACTTCACTTGCTGGGCACTTTCTTCGGCGGTTACGTAAAGACACTTTCGATTTGATGATGCGAGCAGTTGTAGAAGAAGTGTGCTCTTGCCGATACCGGGCTCACCACCAAGCAAGGTGACTGAACCTGGCACTAAACCACCGCCAAGAACGCGATCAAGCTCTGCAATGTGGGTGCTTACCGGCCCACCTAAATGTGTGCTGATGTCGTTAATGGGCTTTGCTTCACCTGGTGGCACTAGGGCAAGGCCAGCCGCGAGCGAAACCTTTTCATCTGGCCCTTCAACATCTTCAACGAGAGAATTCCAAGCCCCACATGTGACACAGCGGCCAGACCATTTGGGATGCGCCGAGCCACAATCGGTGCAACGGTGAATCAACTTGAGCTTGGCCATGCGGTCAGGCTAACTGTTGGGTGTCTGACGGCTTGTACGCCTGCGCTGAGCACGCTGCACTAGGACTGCAAGAACGCCAGCCCCAATCAACCACAAGCCAGCAAGCACGATCAGTACCGTACGCACGATCCCCGAAGTAGTGGCGGCCACATCGTTGTTCACCGACGTGTACTGCAATTTTGTTGCATTGCCATCAAATGTCACATGCCAAGACCGCAGACCGTCTTCAGTTGCAACACCAGTTGAGTTTTCAAGCTCACCGGGCAACGATGCGATCAGGTTGATATCTAGCGCATCACCGACATCAACACCGGCAAACTCAAGCGATGCCGAGAACGGTGGGTCACCGATGATTTCCATCACCTTCGCATCCGCGAATGCAGAAAGACCTCCGTTGACTTCAACTGTGCCACTGAGGCCAAATGTTGATTTGTTCGACTTGCCGGTTCGTGTCAGCTTTAAATCCTTGAATGGCCCTTTGGGTCCGTTCAACAAAGCCAACAACTTGTTTGCTTCGGCTGGGTTCGCAAACTCATGTGTCAATGAAACAGTCAAACCACCGTCGCTGGTCTTTTCGGGGCCACTAATAACCCATCCAGCATCGAGATCATCGAAGTTGAGATCTTCAGCAAGATCAGGCACTTCTTTGATGATGTCTGCATCAGCAGTTGCAACGATGTTGATCGAACCCGAGCCGTCATTTTTGACACTCACTGTGATGTCGGCTTCAACTTTGCAAGCGCCAAGTAGTACCCCAAGCGCAAGAGCAACTAGCCCAAATCTGAGCAGGGGAGACTTACGCGGCACGCTCTATTGATAGCAGAGTGTCACTCGGTTGGTGAGCCGCCGTCGCCGGCAAGCTCGACACCTGATGGCGGAACAAATCCCTCAACCGCACGGAACGACAGGCGTTGCTTACCCGGGTTCTCTGGGTCATCCTCAGTGTCAATAACGATGATCTCGCCCGCATGGAACTGCTTGTAGAGAATCTTCTCTGACAACTCGTCTTCCACAAGGCGCTGAATCGCACGACGCAATGGACGCGCACCGAGAGTGGGGTCATACCCGCGTTCGGCCAGAAGCTCCTTGGCGGATTGAGTGAGTTCAATGCCAAGACCCTGGCTTTCAAGCTGGGTAGCGAGACGCTTGGTCATGAGATCCACCATCTGCACCACTTCGTCACGTGAAAGTTCATGGAACACGATCGTCTCATCAATGCGGTTCAAGAACTCTGGGCGGAAGTGGTTCTTCAGCGCATCGTTGACCTTGTCCTTCATGCGCTCATAAGACACTGCTTCGTCACCCTTAGTGAAGCCAACATTTGCCTTGCGCAGATCTTGTGTGCCGAGGTTTGAGGTCATGATCACAACTGTGTTGCGGAAGTCAACGCTGCGCCCCTGACTGTCGGTCAGACGACCCTCTTCCAGAATCTGCAACAGAGTGTTGAACACATCGGGGTGCGCTTTTTCGATTTCGTCAAACAACACCACGCTGAATGGCTTGCGACGCACAGCCTCAGTGAGCTGGCCGCCTTCGTCGTATCCCACGTATCCAGGGGGCGAACCAACAAGGCGACTCACCGTGTGCTTTTCCATGTACTCAGACATGTCAAGCGTGATCAATGAGCTTTCATCGCCGAACAAGAACTCGGCAAGGGTCTTCGCGAGCTCTGTTTTACCGACACCGGTTGGCCCGAGGAAGATGAACGACCCGCTGGGACGCTTTGGATCTTTCAATCCCGCACGCGTACGACGGATGCTCTGGCTCACTGCCTTGATGGCGTTGTGCTGACCGATGATGCGCTTGTGGAGTTCGGCCTCCATATTGAGCAACTTCTGAGTTTCCTCTTCGGTCAGTTTGTAAACCGGAATACCAGTCCAGATTGACAACACCTCGGCGACTGCTTCTTCGTCAACTTCATCAAACAGGTCAATTCCCTGTGCTTTGACTTCAGCTTCTTTGGCAGCTTTTTCTTCGAGCAACTGACGCTCTTGATCGCGCAAGCGACCAGCCTCTTCGAAGCGCTGATCTTCAACGGCCTTCTTCTTCGCCTCTTGTACGTCATTGATCTTGGTTTCGATTTCCTTCAGATCCGGCGGAGTTTGCATGCGCTTGATGCGCAGACGTGAGCCCGCCTCGTCATTGAGGTCAATCGCCTTGTCCGGCAAGAAACGATCCGAGATGTAACGATCTGCAAGGTTCGCTGCAGCAACCAGTGCCTGATCAGTGATGGTTACGCGGTGATGTGCTTCGTACTTGTCGCGAATTCCCTTCAGAATTTCGATTGTGTGCGCAAGGGTTGGCTCATCAACCTTCACGGGCTGGAATCGACGCTCAAGTGCGGCATCTTTTTCGAGGTGCTTGCGGTATTCGTCGAGCGTGGTGGCACCGATGGTCTGGAGTTCACCACGTGCAAGCATTGGCTTCAAGATTGATGCAGCATCGATTGCACCTTCGGCAGCACCTGCACCTACGAGAGTGTGAATCTCATCAATGAAGAGAATGATGTCGCCACGGCTCTTGATTTCTTTCAGCACCTTCTTCAAGCGCTCTTCAAAATCACCGCGATAACGGCTACCAGCCACAAGTGACCCAAGATCAAGTGTGTAGAGCTGCTTGTTCTTGAGAGTGTCAGGCACATCGTTGCTCACGATGCGTTGTGCAAGGCCCTCAACTACTGCGGTCTTACCAACACCAGGTTCACCGATGAGAACGGGGTTGTTCTTTGTGCGACGCGAAAGAATTTGCATAACGCGTTCGAGTTCACGCTGACGACCGATGACAGGATCAAGTTTCTTGTCACGCGCAGCCTGTGTGAGGTTGCGACCAAATTGATCAAGAATCTGGCTACTACCTTTTTCACCAGCTTCTTCACGAGCACCTGCGCCAGTTGGAGCACCACCGCTGGAACTTGGTGCGTCACCCTTTTGTCCACCAGGGCCCTGATAACCAGAGAGCAATTGAATGACCTGCTGGCGTACACGGCTTAAATCTGCTCCGAGCTTCACGAGCACCTGTGCAGCAACGCCTTCACCTTCGCGAATAAGCCCGAGCAAGATGTGCTCGGTACCTATGTAGTTGTGGCCAAGTTGCAATGCTTCACGAAGGCTGAGCTCAAGAACTTTCTTCGCGCGCGGCGTGAACGGAATGTGACCCGACGGCGATGAACCACCCTGGCCGATGATCTCCTCAACTTGAGCGCGGACAGCCTCAAGCGAGATTCCGAGTGCTTCAAGTGCTTTTGCAGCGACGCCCTCTCCTTCATGTATGAGCCCGAGCAAGATGTGCTCGGTACCTATATATGAATGGTTGAGTAGCCGCGCTTCTTCTTGAGCGAGCACTACGACCCTGCGGGCCCTATCGGTAAAGCGTTCGAACAATGGAACCGACCTTTGGAGCGGTGAATACTTGCTACTGAGTGTATAGGTGAGGTGAGCAGATGTTGCGCCCGGTTCTCGGCGAATGGGTGTGGTTTGGAAATCCTCGCCTAGCCTTATTTTGTGAGCGCAAACTCCCCGCTTCTTACCCTCCCAGCCATGCAGGACGATCGCCAACGGGTGGAATCTGCGTTACTGGAAGCCGTTCGCACGCCCGACGCTTACCTCACCGAAATCGCAAGCCACCTCATTACTGCGGGTGGGAAAAGATTGCGTCCGGTGATGTCCATTGCGGCCGCGCAAGTCGGTGGTTCGGCACGGGTGTCAGAGCAAGTGGTGCAGGGTGGAATTTCTTGCGAACTCGTGCACCTTGGGTCTTTGTATCACGACGACGTGATGGACGAGTCAACTCTGCGGCGCGGGGTCGAAACTGTAAATGCAAAGTGGGGAAATCTACAAGCGATCCTCGCCGGTGATTTTCTTCTTGCGCGTGCATCCGAGATCGCAGCATCACTAGGTACCGAAGTTGCGGGCCTGCTTGCTCGCACAATTGGACGGCTTTGTGAAGGCCAGATCGAAGAACTCCAGCACACTTATGACACCAACCGCACCGTTGAGTCGTATCTTGCATCAATCGACGGCAAGACCGCGTCACTGTTTTCTGCAGCAGCACGTATTGGTGGGATTGTGGCTGGCCATGACCGCGATGTAATTGAGGCACTCACTTCTTATGGCACCTCGTATGGAATCGTGTTCCAGATCGTTGACGACATTCTTGACATAGTTTCTACCGACGATGAGCTTGGCAAGCCAGCAGGACACGACATGGAAGAGGGTGTTTACACACTGCCTGTGTTGCTAACCATGCAGGCTGGGGGTGCCGCTGCCGAGAAACTGCGCACCACTCTTGGCGAGCCACTCAGCGCGCAAACCCGTACTGAGTTACTGCAGCTTGTGCGCAGTGGTGACGGCGTAGAGCGAGCGGTCAATGTTGCTAAAGAATATGTAGCGATGGCAGAGGCCACGTGCGCTTTGATGCCTGCAAGCAGTGCCACCACAGCGTTGCGCGATGCAGCAGGCGCACTGCTTACAACGATCAGTAATTAATTACTGTGGCAAATTGTTTGCGCTGAGAATTACTTCGCGTGCCCACGGATCGAGTTGGTGCTTGGCGATCTTTTCTGTGATCTGAACACATTCCTGACCATCTTTGATCAGACCGCTCCAGCGGATGTAGCCACCCATCACACCCATAAGGCGATCGCTGACTTCTTCAGCGTGCACGATGATCTTCACATCCTTAGCGAGAAGGTCCCGCAGTTCACGGTAAAACGAGGTCAGCCAATCATCGAGATTTTCGAGACCAATTAGCGGGCGGTGCCTATATGTAAGGTTCAACTCTTCATAAGCATGGAGATTGTGCGGGGCCGCATTGATTGAGAAAAGGCAGCCAAAGCCACTTTCGCGAATCCAGATGATCTCTTCCTGGCGCCGTACCCGACGGTGGGAATCTCCGTAGCCGCCTGGCCGCTCACATACGGCAATTTTGTCTTTGATGATCCAAGTGAAGTTTCGGGGGGTGATCCCGAGAGCCCATTTCCCACGCAGTTTCGGGGGCATTACTTACCGCCTTTGGGGCTAACCGATTTCATCGCAGTCTTACGATACTCAATCGTCGTGGTTCGTGCTTTCGGTTCGGGAAATTTTGAGAACTTGTTGATGA
>Ga0164293_10000140_pt1 | contig 48992 bp, 48 predicted proteins | sample GEODES118metaG_FD_111487 | JGI IMG/M metagenome (GOLD analysis project Ga0164293, IMG submission 111487) | Eutrophic lake water microbial communities from Lake Mendota, Wisconsin, USA - GEODES118 metaG | ecosystem: Environmental > Aquatic > Freshwater > Lake | place: USA: Lake Mendota...
CACATTGCTCAGGTCCTGATTACCGGTGTTGTCCACGACGATCGTGTACGCGATCGTCTCGCCCGCTGTGTCGACGATCGCATCGTCGGCGTCGGTGAGCGACTTGACGATCGTCAGTGACGGATCCGGTGCTTCAGCAGCTGGCGTATTAGTAAAGGTAGTCGACCAAACCTCCCCATTTGCAACAGTAATTGTGATAGCCCTGCCATTGAGGCTGTATATATCGGCAGTGGTCGTGTCTTCAAGCCCATTTTCAATGGCACTTATGCTGCTGAGGTCCCATCTGGAGTTAGGGTCTTCAGTAATGGTATAGACGCCTTCGATCAAGCCAAAGAAGGTTATCTGGCTGGGCAGAGTTGGATCTCCGTCATCATCCAGAACGGAAGCGGGGGTGATATTTGCTCCATTAGGCCCAGTGATGGTAAATCCAAAGTCTTCAGAGCCGCTATGAGTATCATCAGGAATGGCATCCTTAATGATCGTGATCTGACCCTGGGGAACGATCGCATTAGGATTGATGTTGACATTGCTGGCTCCACCGGATGTGCTTGGATCAAAATCGACAACCATCTGTGGCGAAGCGCCAGGAAAACTAGCGGCGCCATTTTGGAAGCCATAATCTGCTTGGGTAGCGAGATGCCCGCCCCAGGCAACGCCAACATTCATAGTCTCATTAACGATGTCGTCACCATCATTGGCAACAGTAAAGGTAATATTGAGTCGCCTATCTTCTTGATTGCTGTTGACGGGATCGGCAGTATAGGAGCCAAACGTTACGGTGGCAGGATTAATATTGTAAAGAGTGAAGAGGCCTGCCGCATGCACCACTGTGGGTGGATTTGGCGGCGAGCCACCTGTGTCGCCTGGATCATTAGGAATGGAAACTGTGGAAACTAATCCGGTTTGAAAACCAGCTAGATCAGAGCCAGGGCCAAAAGGAGCTGAAGCGGATTCGGTTGCGTCATAGGAGGTGAGGTAGTCGAAAAAGAGCTTTTGTGGATCGGTAGTTCCACCGGCGTAAGCCCAATCCAGCTGGATGGTATAGGTTTGGTTCTCCACCAGGCTGGGAGCCGAACCTCCTCCCTCTGCAGAAGTCCAACGGAAAGGAATGACTTCGCCTTCAGCATAAATTGAGTTAGCTTGCTGGATCGTAGTACCAGCATCCCATTGGTTTAGGGTGGGACCTGTTTGATTGCGCCACGCCCAAACTGCTAACTGAGCATCGGTAAATGTCGTTGTAGCAACCTGGTCATCGCTCGTGCCAAACGTGCCATCCGCACCACTGCCTGTGGCGGTCAAATTCAACGTCGCATTAAGTGCATCGGGCGTACCGCTACCTGTTCCGTCATTTGTCGTGGGCACAACCCAGGTTGTGACCACCTGACCATTGGGAGACCCGTCCAGATCACCTGCCCCCCCATCGGTCACCGCAAAGGGCGCATACACATCGGCGTTGCCGTCATCCCCAGGATCGCTGGGGTCGTCGGCGATCGCAAACTCGATCGTCGACCCCACCGCAAACCCACTGGCGGTGATCGTCACCGTCTCCCCCGGCGCATAGTCGGCCTTGTCGGTGACGACGGTGGCTCCCGAATCGGTGAACAGGACCTGGGCCGTTTGGCCTTTCGAGCCCAGGGCGGTGAGAATCAGGCTGGCATTCAATGCATCCGGCGTGCCGCTGCCTGAGCCGTCGTCATCGGTGGGGACAAACCAGCTGGTCACCACCTGGCCGTTGGCGATTCCGTCCAGATCTCCAGCACCCCCATCCTTCACCGAAAAGGGTTGGTAGAGATCGGCGTCGCCGTCATCGCCAGGATCCTGGGGATCATCCGCAATGGTGAAGGTGATCGTTTCGCCCGGCCGGAAGCCGCTGGCGGTGATCATTGCGGTTTCACCCGGCCGGTAATCCAACTTGTCCGTAATCACGGAAGGGGCAAGCAGCTCCTGCCAGCTGTCGCCCACTTGGCGGCGGCGCCAGGGAATCAGCAGGTCGATGAATTCCGGACGCCGATTCCCATCATGCGATTGCTTATCCATGGTGATCTCCCTGGGTATGAATGATGGAATGACGCCAGATCCCGTTGCCGCCCATGAACGATGGCGACCAAATAAATAGAGGGATCTGACCTCACATCAAAAACCTAAGAAGACAACATCTCCGCAGAAGCGTTCCGCCTCCCCGAAATCACTTCAGAAGCGTTCAACACTCACATCAGAACCGCTGCACTCCTGACCCCCTCACCCCCCCGCCTGCTCCAGCACCCCCTTGCTGCTGGGCACCGCACCCGCCCGGCGCGGGTCCAGCTCGGTGGCCATCCGCAGCGCCCTTGCAAACGCCTTGAAGCACGCCTCCACGATGTGATGCGAATTCACTCCATCCAGCTGGCGGATGTGCAGGGTGAGGCCGCTGTTGTTGGCCACGGCCACGAAGAACTCCTTCACCAGCTCGGTGTCATAGCTGCCGATCTTCTGGGCCGGGATCTGCAGGCCGTAGCTCAGGTGCGGCCTACCGCTGCAATCCAGCGCCACCTGCACCAGCGCCTCATCCAGCGGCGCCACGAAGTGCCCGAAGCGGTGGATGCCGCGCCGCTCTCCAAGCGCCCTGGCCAAGGCCTGGCCCACGGCGATGCCCACATCCTCATTGGTGTGGTGGTCGTCGATGTGGGTGTCGCCCGTGGCCTGAATCTCCAGATCGATCAGGCCGTGGCTGCTGATCTGGTGGAGCATGTGGTCGAGAAACGGCACGCCGGTGCTCACCGTGCAGCGGCCGCTGCCATCGAGGCCCAGGGTCACGCGGACGTCGGTTTCGCCGGTGACGCGGTGGATCTCACCGATGCGGGCGGATGCGGACACGACGACCAAGCCAGACACGTGCCCGAATCATGGCGGACCACGACGCAAAGGATCCGGAATCGGTGAAGCTTCTGACCGATCAGTCCCCGACCTGTGCGAAACGGTATTGAAATGAAGGGATCTGGTTACAGGTTCACTGATGGCAGCCGAAGGCTCTTCCCATCCGCTGCTGCTCTCCCCCTGGCTGCTTTCGCTGCTGGGCAAGCTGGTGGGCCGCGGGGAGGATCTCTCGCTTGTCCCTGCCGCAGTATCTGCCTCGGCCCCAGCCGCTATCGCAGCCGCCGCAGCAGCACCGGAATCGAGTCCGGATCCGGATCCTGGAGCGCAGCCGGTAGCGGCAGCGGAGGCCCCCAGCCAGCCCAACCCTTCCCCTGAGCAGCCGAAAGCCCGGGCGGAGCCTGCCAGCCCATCGCCCCAGCCGGCGGATCCCCACCAGGATCACGACCACGAATGGTGTGAGGCCCTTCCCCAGGACCTGGGCCTGATGGAGGCCCAGGGCCTCAGCGACAACGCCAATGTGGTGCTCTCCGCCCCGCTGGCACCGCTGCAGCAGACCTTCCTGCTGAACTCCAACCCCTGGGCCAGCAGAACGATCTATCTCGATTTCGACGGCCACACCACCTCCGGCACCGCCTGGAACAACTCGACGATGGGGAGTTCCTTCGCCTCCGCCGCCTTCTCCCTCGACACCGATCGCAGCAGCTTCAGCAGTTCCGAACTCACCCGCATCCAGCAGGTATGGCAGCGGGTCGCCGCCGATTTCGCCTGTTTCGACGTCAATGTGACGACCCAGGCGCCACCGGTGGACTGGCTGCTCAAAAGCAGCGACACCGACCCCTATTACGGCGTGCGGGTGGTGATCACCAACTACGGCCCCTCTTCGGGCTCGGCTGGTGGCATCTCCTACATCAACAGCTTCAACTGGGATTCAGATACACCCGCCTTCGTCTACAACACCTCCCTGCTCGGTGTGTCCGAGGCGATCAGCCATGAGGTGGGCCACACCCTGGGCCTCTCCCATGACGGCAGCTTCGACGGCACCACCACCGTGAGCTACTACCAGGGACATGGCAGTGGCGAGAACGGCTGGGCCCCGATCATGGGGGTCGGTTATTACAAGAGCGTCACCACCTGGGACAACGGCGTCTACTTCCTCAGCAACAACACAGGCAGCACCGCCAACTACAACAAGGGGGCCGACGATCTGGCCATCCTCAGCAGCAACCTCGGTGCCGCCCCCCAGACCGACCTGGAAGGGAACTCCCCCCAGACCGCCACACCCCTGAGCCTTGCTGCCGGCCTGGCAAGCCAGTACGGCACCATCCAGACCGCAGCCGATTCCGACTGGTATCAATTTCAACTGCTGGATGGCGGGGCCATCGACCTGCAGTTCAACCCTTACGTCTACAGCTCCTACATCGATGACGATGGGGTCTGGGGCGGTTCGCTCACGCCCTACTTCGCCAGTGTGAGTGACGCGATCACCAGCAGCAGCTGGGTGGAGAACGGAAAAATCTTGACCTCTCGGTGGAGCTGCTCGACAGCCAAGGCACCCTCGTGGCCAGCAGCAACCCCGCGGGCCTGGCGGCCAGCCTGTCGGTGAGCGGACTTCCCGCCGGCATCTATTTCCTGCGGCTCGACGGCAGCGGCTACGGCGACCCGACCCAGAGCTCCCCAACCGGCTACACCGACTACGCCAGCATCGGGTCCTATCTGATCTCGGGCACGGTCAACAACAGCCAAGCGCTGCCGGTGGTCACCCTGACAGCAGACGTGCTGCAGGTGGCGGAAGACGGCAACACCAATCTCGTCTTCTCCTTCTCCAGGTCTGTCGCCACCAGCGAGCCACTCACCGTGGCCTTCGCTGTCGACGGTTCCGCCACACCAGGCCTCGACTTCGCCTCCCTTCCCTCCTCCATCTCCTTCGCGCCGGGGCAGCAGACCGTTTCCCTAGCCGTTGCTCCCATCGCCGATTCCACCGTCGAATCCGACGAAACCGTTGTCCTCTCGCTCCTACAAGGCTCAACACCACTCTCGTCTTCTCCTTCTCCAGGTCTGTCGCCACCAGCGAGCCACTCACCGTGGCCTTCGCTGTCGACGGTTCCGCCACACCAGGCCTCGACTTCGCTTCCCTTCCCTCCTCCATCTCCTTCGCGCCGGGTCAGCAGACCGTTTCCCTAGCCGTTGCTCCCATCGCCGATTCCACCGTCGAATCCGACGAAACCGTTGCCCTCTCCCTCCTCCCCGGCTCCGGTTATCTCCTCGGCTCCAACACCTCCGTCACAGGCACCATCGCCAACGACGATCTTCCGCCGACGCTGGTGTTCACGCCCGGCTTCGACGTACTGACAGGCACCTCCGGCAGCGACACCTTCCGGCTCAACACTCTCAAGGATGCGCTGCTGGGCAGCGGCACCCCGGACAGGATCGTGGGGCTGCAGGCCGGGGTGGATCGCATCGATTCGCCCTCACCGCGCACCACACCGATCGCGCCGCGACAGCTGGGCAAGGTAACGGCCCTCACCTCCGGTGCGATCGCAACGGTGCTGACCGCCAGGCAATTCCCCAGGGACGCGGCCGCCACCTTCACCTTCGGCTCCGGCAGCGCGATCCGCACCTTCCTGGCCCTCAACGACGCCAGCGCCGGCTTCGTGGCCGGCAGTGATGCGGTGATCGAGATCACGGGATTCAGCGGCAGCCTCGGCGCCCTCGCCATCCTCTGAGGCGCGCCGCCGCCCGACGCTTCACATCCCCGTGATGCAGTAGCCGCCATCCACGTAGATCACCTGGCCGGTGATGCCGGAAGCCAGGGGGCTGGCCAGGAACGCCGCCGTGCCCCCCACTTCCTCCTGGGTCACAGTGCGGCGCAGGGGGGCCTTCTCCTCCACGTTGTGGATCATGTCGAGGATGCCACCGATGGCACTGCTCGCCAATGTGCGGATCGGGCCGGCGCTGATCGCATTCACCCGCACCTGCTTCTCGGGGCCCAGTTCAGCGGCCAGGTAGCGCACCGACGCCTCCAGCGCCGCCTTGGCCACGCCCATCACGTTGTAGTTGGGGATGGCCCGCTCGGCCCCGAGGTAACTGAGCGTGATCACGCTGGCGCCCTCGTTGAACAGCGGTTTGGCCCAGCGGCACAGCGGTGCCAGCGAATAGGCGCTCACCTCCAGGGCGCGGGCGAAACCCTCGGGGCTGATGGCGGAATAGTCGCCGATCAGCTCCTCCTTGCCGGCGAAGGCCAGGCAGTGCACCAGCACATCGATCGAGCCCCACTGCTCCTTCACCCGCGCGAACACCGCCTCGATCTGGGCCGGGTCCTGCACGTTGAGGGGTTCGAACAGGGTGGGGTTCAACGGCGCGGTGAGATCGCGCACCTTGCCCTCGAAGCGCCCCTTCTCATCCGGCAGGTAGGTGACCCCCAGCTCGCAGCCGGCGGCATGCAGCTGCTGGGCGATGCCCCAGGCGATCGACTTGTTGTTGGCGATGCCGGTGACCAGGGCCTTCTTGCCGCGCAGATCGAGAAGCATGGGGGGAGCCGGCGATGGAGCGGGGGGATTGGGGGGATTCTCCCGCACGGGCACCGGCCCGGCGGGCAGCAGCACGACGTGCCGGGGCTGAGCCATCGTGCTGCTGCCCCCGCCGTGGCCGCTCCAGCGATGACCTCCCCCGGATGACCTCCCCCCCAACCCCCACCTTCCGCGGCGGCCGCCGGGCGGCTGAGGCGCGCCTGGCCGCCATCGATCCGGCCCGCTACGGCGCCAGCCGCAACCACCTCGATGGCGCCGTCACCCGCCTCTCGCCCTACATCCGCCATGGGGTGCTGACGCTGGCGGAAGTGCGCGAGGCAGTGTTCGCGCGGTTGCGGGAAAACGAGACGCCGCCGCCGGTGCTGCAGGGGAATCTGTTCGGCGAGGACAGCGGCGAGGGAGGCGGCGAGCGACGCGGCTGGAGCGCCGCCCAGCGCCGCGCCGGCGAGAAACTCATCGCCGAACTCGGCTGGCGCGATTACTGGCAGCGGCTCTGGCGCCAGCTGGGCGACGGCATCTGGCACGAGCGCGAACCGCTCAAGACCGGCCACCCCGTTGCTGCCTACGCGCCGGAGCTGCCGGCCGACCTGGCGGCGGCATCCACGGGGCTGGCCTGCATCGATGGCTTCGCCACCGAGCTGATGGAGTCGGGCTGGCTGCACAACCACGCCCGCATGTGGCTGGCGGCCTACGTGGTGCACTGGCGGCGGGTGCGCTGGCAGGCGGGGGCCCGCTGGTTTCTGCGCCACCTGCTCGACGGCGATCCGGCCAGCAACAACCTCAGCTGGCAGTGGGTGGCCAGCGCCTTCAGCCACAAGCCCTACATCTTCAACCGCGCCAACCTGGAGCGCTTCAGCAGTGGCCGCTACTGCGCCCGCTGCCCGGCTGCCGGGCGGGGCGGGGCGGCGGTGGTGGGGGGCTGCCCGTTCGAGGCCAGCTATGAGGCGCTGCAGGAGCGGCTGTTCCGGCCGCAGGATCCATTCGCCGAGGCCGGCGCGAACGCCAGGGCTGCCGAGACGGCAGCGGCGCCACCACCAGCTCCTGCTTCAGCACCACAGCCCCTGCGGCGCCCCCTCGTCTGGGTGCATGGCGAAGCGCTGGGTCCTGCCAATCCGGCCCTGCAAGCCCATCCCCAGGCGGCAGCCGTGTTCGTGTTCGACGCCGAACTGATCGCCGGCCGCACCGCCACCACCGGCGGCGAGCCGCTGGCGCCCGGCCGGCTGCGCTTCCTGCGCGAATGCCTGGCCGAGCTACCGGTGACGGTGCGCGAAGGCGACGTGGCCAGCGAACTGCTGGCGGCAGCGGCCGCCGCCGGCGCCGATGGGTTCGTCACCAGCCGGGCCGTGGACCCGCGCTTCGCGCTGATCGCCGCCCGGCTGGCGGCGGCGCTGCCGCTGCAGGTGCTGGAGCCCGAACCGTTCGTGGCGCTCCCCGTCGACGGCGCCGGGGCCCCGGATCTGCGCCGCTTCTCGCGCTACTGGCGTCGGGCCGAACCGCTGCTCTGGCGGACCGCGGCGGAGCCGGGGGAGGCAAGCCATGGGGCCTGAACCTGAGCTGCTCACCCCCCATGCCTGGCCCGAGCCGCTGCCCGCTCCGCCCACCGATCCCCTGGCCCCGCCGCTGCTGGTGCTGGTGGACCGCCGGCTGCCGGCCTGCCGAAGCGGCCTGCCCACGCCGGAGGCCCTGCTCTCAGGCGCCGAACGACAGCGCTGGCAGCAGCTGCGCCAGCCCGACGACCGCGACCGCTTCCTGCTCGCCCATGCCGTGCTGCGCCTGCTGCTGGGCCGTTGGCTGGAGGTGGAGCCGGCCAGCCTGAGCTTCCGCCCGGGGCCCCACGGCAAACCGCAGCTGCAGGGCGCCGCCGCCAGCCGCGGCCTGGCGTTGCCGTTCAACCTCTCCCACTCGGGCGCGCTGATCCTGCTCGGCTTCCACGGCTGCCGGGCGGTGGGAGTGGATCTGGAGCAGCTGCGGCCCGGGCTGCGCTGGCAGCCGGTGGCCCGGCGCTGCCTGCCCCCCGCCCGGCTGGCCGCGATCGAAGCCCTGCCGGAGCCCGAGCAGCCCGGCGGTTTCCTGCAGGCCTGGTGCCTGCTGGAGGCCGAGCTGAAGGCCCGGGGGGAAGGGCTGTTCAGCGCCGGCAAGGGCCGGCCCGCAGGTAGCCCCGACGGCGCGGCGCCCGCAGCCGCCTGGCGGCTGCAGCTGCCGGCCGACTACCGGGGCGCGGCGGCCCTGGCCTGACCCCAGGCTCAGGGCCCATCCGGCGGCCGCGGGGGTTCCTCGTTCTGAAAGTCCTCCGGCGTGAGCGGCTGACCCAGCAGCTGCTTCTCGGCCCGCAGCACCGCCTTGGGGTTGCTGAGCAGGTCGCGCTCCTCCCAGGCCGGGTATTCCGGCGATACAACCTGATCGGCCCGCCGCGGCGGCGGCAGCCATTCGAACCGCCGCTGGGGCGCCCGCAGCCGGCAGAGGGCCTGCAGTTCGCGGCGCAGGGCCCAACGCACCGTGCCGTGATCGAGGGCCGCGAAAAACTCCTCCCGGCTCGCCCGCCCCCCCGACACCGGGTCCTTGCCGTTGCCCCCCCGCAGACGGGCCGCATCCGGCCGCCAGCGGGGGCGGCAGACCCCCGGACTGTTGGTATCGGTGAGCAGCCAGAGGTGCAGGCCCTCCCCGCCGGGGCGGCTGACCACCGCCAGGCCGTCGTGGGGCTGCTGGCGCGGCAGCGGATACACCCGCCAGCTGGCCCTGCGCTCCGCCGGCACACATCCTCCGAGCAGCACCAGGGCGAGCCAGGCGCAGGGCAGTCGGGAAAGCAGGCGCACGAACGGAACGGGGGATCGATTCCGTGGCCATGATCCATGGCCGAAGCAACGCCGGCGAGCGGCGCCCCGGTTTCATGGCCCTCACCCCCTCGACGATGCTGCCGCTGGGTACCCCCCTGCCGCTGGAATCCCTGCTGCAGGAGCTGATCCCGGTGCACGGCGGGCCGCTGCGGGCCGAGCTGCTCCGCGGGCGGCCGGTGCTGGTGCTGTTCCTCTGCCCCCACTGCCCGTTCGTGAAGCACATCGAACCGGAGATCGACCGGCTCCAGGCCGACCTGGGCGAGCGGGCCGCCCTGGTGGGCATCTGCAGCAACAGCACCCTCACCCATCCGCAGGATGGACCGGAAGGCATGGCGCAGCAGGCCCGCAGCCGCGGCTGGACCTTCCCCTACCTGGCGGATCCCAACCAGACGGTGGCCCGGGCGTTCCGCGCCGCCTGCACCCCCGATCCCTTCCTGTTCGACCGCGACGGCCGCCTCGCCTACCGGGGCCAGCTCGACGGCAGCCGCCCCGGCAACGCGGTGCCCCTCGACGGCCGTGATCTGCGGGCTGCCCTCGAGGCCCTGCTGGCGGGAAGGCCCGTGGAGGGGGAGCAGATCGCCTCGATCGGCTGCAACATCAAGTGGCACCCCGGTAACAGCCCCGACTGGGCCTGATCGGGAGCGGGGCTTAAGGTTGCCGCCATGCAAGTGCCACCCTTCAGCCTGACCGAGCAGCTGCGGGAGCTCGGGGATGACCTCGACGACGCCGTTCTGCAGGTGCTGCGCAGCGGTCAATACATCGGCGGGGCCACGATCGCCGGCTTCGAAGCCGCCTTCGCCACCGCCTGCGGCGTTCCCCACGCGATCGGCTGCAACAGCGGCACCGATGCCCTGATCCTCGCCCTGCGCGGCCTCGGCCTCGGCCCCGGCGATGAGGTGATCACCTCCTCCTTCAGCTTCTTCGCCACCGCCGAAGCGATCAGCGCCGTGGGCGCCACGCCGGTGTTCGTCGACGTGGAGCCCGACACCTACCTGCTCGACCTCGACCTGATCGAGTCCGCGATCACGCCGGCCACCCGGGCCCTGCTGCCGGTGCACCTGTTCGGCCGACCGGTGGACATGGAGCGGATCAACGCCATCGCCGCCGCCCACGGCCTGCTGGTGATCGAGGACTGCGCCCAGGCCACCGGGGCCAGCTGGGCCGATCGCCCTGTGGGCAGCTGGGGCGACGCCGGCTGCTTCAGCTTCTTCCCCACCAAGAACCTCGGTGCCGCCGGTGATGGTGGCGCCGTGGTCTGCCGCGACGCGGAGCTGGCCCAGCGCATCCGGGAACTGGCCGTCCACGGCATGCCGCGCCGCTACCTGCACACCAACCTCGGCTACAACAGCCGGCTCGATGCCCTGCAGGCGGCGGTGCTGGGGGTGAAACTTCCCCACCTTTCCCGCTGGGTCGACCGCCGCCGCGCCATCGCCCAGCGCTATCTGGCCGAGCTGGCCGATCTCCCCGGCATCCACCTGCCCACTGCCGGCCCCACCGGCCACAGCTGGAACCAGTTCGTGGTGCGCGTCCCCCAGTGCCCCAGCGGCACCAATGCCTGTGCCGGCCGCTGCACCCCCGCCGCCGACAGCGCCAGCTACGGCCTGCCGGAAGCCTGCTGCCGCGACTGGCTGAAGCTGCAGCTCCAGGAAGCGGACGTGCACACGATCATCTATTACCCGATCCCGATCCATCGCCAGCCGGCCTACGCCTCGCTCGGTTACGGCCCCGGCAGCCTGCCCACCACCGAACGGCTCTGCGCCGAAGTGCTCAGCCTGCCGATCTTCCCGGAACTCGAGGTCCAGCAGCAGGACCAGGTGATCCGCACCCTGCGCCAACTGCTGGCCCCTGCCGCAGAGGTCTCGCCCTCGGAAGTCTCGCCCTCGCAAGCAGTCCCCCTGGCCGCCAGCGCCCGCACCCCCTGAGGGATCAGGCCGCCGGCTTCGGCAGGCTGGCGTACAGGGCCTTGAAGCGGGCCTGCTGCTGCCGGTGGTTCACGATCGGCGCCGGATAGCCGCGCCGCTCCAGCGGAGCGATCTCGCCGCTGATCAAATCGGCGGTGGCCACATGGGCCAGCTCCGGCAACCAGCGGCGGATGTAGGTGGCCTGGGGATCGAATTTGAGCGCCTGGGTGGCGGGATTGAAGATGCGCAGCGGCTTCGGATCCATGCCGCTGCTGGCGCTCCACTGCCAGCCGCCGTTGTTGGCGGCCAGATCACCATCCACCAGCTGGGCCATGAAGGCCCGTTCGCCGTGGCGCCAGTCCACGATCAGATCCTTCACCAGGTAGGAGGCCACGATCATCCGGCAGCGGTTGTGCATCCAGCCGCTTTCGTTGAGCTGACGCATCGCGGCATCCACGATCGGCATGCCGGTGAGCCCCTGGCACCAGGCCTCGAGGCGCTGCGGATCGTTCTCCCAGGGGAAGTGCCGCCACTGGGGCCGGTAGGGCCCCTCGGCCAGTTCGGGGAAATGGAACAGGGCCTGCTGGTAAAACTCGCGCCAGGCCAGCTCCTGTTCCCACACGGCGATCGAGCCGAGCGCCTCCTCACTGCGGGCCAGCTCCCGGGCCGCCGCCGCCGCCGCCCAGGCCTGGCGCGGGCTGAGGGTGCCGAACTTGAGGGCGGCGCTGAGGGCCGAGGTGCCCTCCTCGCCGGGAAAATTGCGGCCGGGCTCGTAGGCCAGCAGGGGGGCACTGCGCCCCAGCCCCTCGCAGAACGCCTCCAGCCGGGCGGCCGCCGCCGCCTCGCCGGGAAGACAGGGGCAGAGGGAAACCCCTGCAAACGTGCGCCCCAGCGCGGAGAGCGGTGGCACGGCCTCGAGCCGCGGCAGCGCCTGCCAGGCGGCCAGGGCCTCGGCAGGGAAGGATTCCCGCTCGATATCCACCAGAGCGGAGGGGGCCGCCACCGGCGCCAGGCCTCCGGCACTGGCCGCCCCCCGCTCCGCCCGGGCTTCCACCTGGCCGCGCCAGTTGCGCAGGAACGGGCCGTAGACGCGATAGGGATCGCCGCTGCCGGTGCGCAGGGCCTCCGGCGCCACCAGCAGCTGGTCCCAGTCCACCAGCACGCGCCGGCCATCGGCCTGCAAAGCCGCCGAAACCCGACGGTCACGCTCGCGGCCGTAGGGCTCCACATCGCGGTTCCAGGCCACCACGCCGGCGCCGAGGGCCCCAGCCAACCGCGGCAGCAGCAGCGCCGGATCCCCCTGCAGCAGCACCAGCCGGCTGCCGGCCCGCCGCCAGCTCTCCTCCAGTTCGGCCAGGCTCTCCCGCAGGAACCAGAGCCTGGCCGGCGCCAGCTCCGGGGCCGCCAGCAGGGCCGGATCGAGCACGAATACCCCGGTCACCGCCGGGGTGGCAGCGGCGGCGGCAGCCAGACCGAGGTTGTCGGAAAGGCGCAGGTCGCGGCGATGCCAGAACAACCAGCGGTCGGGGGGCATGGGGCGAAACCTCAGAAACCGAGCAGCTGCCGGGCACGGAACCAGGCGGTGATGCTCTTGCCATCGAGGGGCTCATCGCCGCTGGCGATCAGGGCATCCAGCTCAGCGGGCTGCATCAGCAGCACCTCCATGTCTTCGTCGTCGTCCCCCGGAGGCCGCTCGTCCAGCAGGGTGAGGCCGCGGGCCAGGAACAGGTGGATCACCTCGTCGGAATAGCCGGGGCAGGGCAGCATGGCCCCGAGCGGATCCCAGCGACTGGCGCTGTAGCCCGCTTCCTCCTGCAGCTCCCGCTCCATCGTGGTGAGCGGGTCCTCGCCTTCATCGAGGGTGCCGGCCGGAAACTCCAGCAGACGGGCGGCCACGGCGAAGCGGTACTGGCGCAGGATCACCACCCGGCCGTCGTCGAGCACCGGCACCGCCAACGAAGCGCCGGGGTGGCGGATGATGCCGAACGTGCCCTCCAGCCCCATCGGCAGCACCACCCGGTTGACCTCAAACCGCAGCTTGCGGGCATCGAGGCTGGCCGTGGTTTCCAGGAGGCGCGAAGGCTCGGGGGGCGGCAGAGGCGCCATCGGCAGGGGGCAGCGGCAGATGGGGCCAGCATGGCCTACTCCGGCCAACCGGATCGAGGCGGCAACCGCTGGGGCGGAACTTCCCCCAGCCGCGGCAGCAGGGCCTCCAGCAGCGCGGCGCAGCCCAGATCCTGCTGCGGCGGCACCAAGTCGGCCTGGATCGCCGCCAGGGGAGCGAGCACGAAACTGCGCTCCCGCAGGCGCGGATGGGGGAGCTCCAGCTCCGGGCCAGCCTGCAGCCGCTCCCCGCACCAGAGCAGATCGAGATCCAGGGTGCGCGGCCCCCAGTGCTCATGCCGCTGGCGGCCGAAGCGGCCCTCCAGCTGCTGCAGGCAACGCAACAGGGCCAGCGGCGCCTCAGGATCGGCGGCGCACGGCAGCGCCGTGCACAGGAGCGCCGCATTCAGGTAGTCGGGCTGGCCCGGAGGCCCCCCTACCGGCTCGGTGCGGAAGATCGGCGACCAACGACAGAGCGGCACCAGCTCCGGCGGGGCGGGCCCATCACCATCAGCAGACCGGCACCACCAGGCCTGAAGCGCCTGCTCCAGCAGGGGCCGCACGGCTATCAAAGTGGCCAGCGGATCGCCGAGGTTGGCGCCGAGGGCGATGGCGATCGATTCGCAGGCCATCGGTCGACTACGCACGACGGGCAAGCAGCGGCGGGCGAATCACCGAGGGCGGCAGGGAAAGGAAGAAGAGGTAGGTGAGCTGGAAAAAAAGCAGCCAGTTCGCCAGTTCATCAAGGCCGAAAGCCAACCGATCCCCACCGGGCAACGCGGAAATCCAGCCAGAGATGATCATGGACCATTGCGAATAAAGGATCAAAAACAAGGCGAAGAACGAGCAGAATCTCAGTACCTGCGATCTCCCAGCCGCCACCCAGGTCACCAGCTGCGGAATGGCGAAGATCAGGAAGATGAGGCGGTAATCCCAGTTATTCGACAACAGGAACGTGCCCATGTAGATCGCACTTCCCACCCGAAAGCAGTCCATGGAAAGCTCACTCCCCGCCCCCAAGCCCAGGGCCTCCTGCCGGACCCGCCCAGGAGCCAGGCAGGCCATCCCCACGAGACAACCGAAAATCACCACAGCCGCCAGGCGCATGAACACAGACAGCAACGGCGCCAGCGAGGGAAGCCGCTCCGCAAAACGGGCCAGAAAAACATTGACGCCATAACTCATATAATTAGCCTGTGGAGTGGCCGCAAGCACAAGCCGCAGTTCCGGCAGAAAGAGCACGAGATACACACCTGCAAACACCGTCGCCACAAGAGCGGCCGACCTGGCCACCCCCCAGCGATACTTAAATAAGTAGACAAGGGCAAACAAAGGGTATATTTTTAATACAAAAGCTGTCAGGATTCCAGCCAACGACAACCACAGAGACCTCCCTGCAAGGAAAACCGATACAGCAAGCACCACAAACACAATCAGATCAATATTGGCCCGTTCCATGGCAAGCACCGAGGCCGGTGAAGCCAGGGCCATCATCACCGAGGCCAGGGTCCACAGATTCGCCCCGGGCAGGATCAGAACCACCGCACCCAGGTAGCCAACGATCATGGCGATCCCGAGGCCCAGCGTATGGGAAGGATTCAGGCCCAGCAGATAAAGCCATTGCCAGACGCGTGGATAGTTGAGTGGGCGGCCCCACGGATCAGCAGGATTCTGGAGCAACGGATCCAGCCCCTGGCGCGCAGCCTCCGCCCATAGGTAAGGGAAGCGAGATCAGCGAAATGAGGAACAAGATAAGGAATATGCCACCTCAGCAGCATGCCATTAAGGCCGTACACGCCAATAACAACGGCAAAAAATATCGCCACCAGCAGCGCCAAAAGCAGTGCGCAAATCCTGGATTTCATGCGCCTTCCTTGCTTGCGAACTTTTGAGCGACTTCTAGATTGATATTAGGCTGCTTCTGAATTTCCACCACCACTCCTGTGATGGCTGTGCTGCCGCGCCTCGAGGAACTCGCTGCGGAGCTCACGGCCTGGCGGCGCGACCTCCACGCCCATCCGGAAATGGCCTTTCAGGAGGAGCGCACCTCCGCGTTTGTGGCTCAGCAACTGGCCTCCTTCGGAATCGAGGTGCACCGGGGACTGGCCGGCACGGGGGTGGTGGGGGTGCTGCAGGCAGGTGCGGGCGGCGGCCGGATCGGCCTGCGCGCCGACATGGATGCTCTGCCGCTGCAGGAGGACAACGACTTCCCCCACCGCTCCCGCCACGAGGGCTGCATGCACGCCTGCGGCCATGACGGCCACACCACGATGCTGCTCGGCGCAGCCCGGGTGATTGCCGAACGGCGAAATTTCCAGGGCACGGTGGTGTTCATCTTCCAGCCGGCCGAGGAACACGAAGGCGGGGGCCGGGTGATGGTGGAGGAAGGCCTGTTCGAACGGTTCCCGATGGATGCCGTCTATGGCCTGCACAACTGGCCGGGCCTGGAGGTGGGGCAGTTCGCGGTGATGCCGGGGCCGATGATGGCCGGCTGCGACAGCTTCGAGATCGTGGTGCGCGGCCGCGGTGGCCATGCCGCCATGCCGCAGGAGGGCGTCGATCCGATCGTGGTGGGCAGCGCCATCGTGCAGGCCCTGCAGACGATCAGCAGCCGCAACCTGGCCCCGGTGGATGCCGCGGTGGTGAGTGTCACCCAGTTCCATGGCGGCGACGCCTGGAACGTGATCCCCTCGGAAGTGGTGCTGCGCGGCAGCGTGCGCTTCTTCCGGCAGGAGGTGCGGCTGCTGATCAGCGAGCGCCTGGAGACGATCACCCAGGGCGTGGCCCGGGCCCATGGGGCCGAGGCGGAGCTGCGGCTGATCCCGGGATATCCGGCCACGGTCAACACCGCGCCGGAAGCGGCGGTGGCCGCCGCCGCCATGGCCGGCGTCGTTGGCGAAGCGCAGGTGAGCACCACCCTGCCTCCCACCATGGGCGCCGAGGACTTCGCCTACCTGCTGCAGATGTGCCCCGGGGCCTACGGCTGGATCGGCAACGGTCCCGGCACCGGGGGTTGCCTGCTCCACAACCCCCTCTACGACTTCAACGACCGGATCCTGCCGATCGGAGCCAGCTACTGGGTGACGCTGGTGGAGCAGGTGCTGGCCCCAGCGGAAAACGCCGAAGTGACATAAAACACAGGGTCGCTGAAGAGCATGGCTACCTTCCTTGAAGGTGCTCTCTCCCTGCCTTTCCCTTCATGGCCCTGCTCGAATACAAACCAGGTGCGGCCTTCCCTGGCGTGATCGGCCGCACTGCCGATGTCTCCACCCCCGCCTGGCCGATGCCCAACCGGGCGAAGGAAGGGGCCCCGAACGTGCTCTACCTCGTGCTCGATGACACGGGCTTCGGCCAGCTCGGTTGCTACGGCAGCCCGATCGCCACGCCCAACCTCGATGCCCTGGCGGCCGACGGCCTGCGCTTCAACAACATGCACACCACGGCGCTGTGCTCGCCGTCGCGCTCCTGCATGCTCAACGGCCGCAACCACCACTCCAACGGCCTGGCCTGCATCACCGAAGGCTCGATGGGGTATCCGGGCTCCAACGGCATCATCCCGTTCGAGAACGGCTTCCTTTCCGAGATCCTGCTGCAGCACGGCTACAACACCTACGCCATCGGCAAGTGGCACCTCACGCCGGCCGAGCAGACCTCGGCGGCCGGTCCCTACGACCGCTGGCCCCTGGGCCGGGGCTTTGAGCGCTTCTACGGCTTCCTCGGCGGTGACACGCACCAGTACTACCCCGAACTGGTGCAGGACAACGCCCAGGTGGAACCCCCCGCCACCCCCGAGGAGGGCTACCACCTCACCCCCGATCTGGTGGCCAAAGCGAAAGCGATGATCGCCGATGCCAAGCAGGTGGCGCCCAACAAGCCCTTCTTCATGTACTTCTGCACCGGCGCCATGCATGCGCCCCACCATGTGCCGAAGGAATGGGCCGATAAATACAAAGGCAAATTCGACGGCGGCTGGGATGCTTACCGCGAACACACCTTCGCGCGCCAGAAGGAGCTGGGCATCATCCCGCAGGACACCGAGCTGTCGCGCCACGATCCCGACGTACCGGATTGGAATGGCCTCTCCGCCGAAGAGAAGCGCCTCTACGCCCGCATGATGGAGGTGTTCGCCGGCTTCCTCGAGCACACCGACCACTACATCGGCGAACTGATCAGTTTCCTCAAGGAGATCGGGGAATACGAGAACACCTTGGTCATGGTGATCTCCGACAACGGCGCCAGCTCCGAGGGTGGGCCCACCGGTTCGGTGAACGAGGGCAAGTTCTTCAACAACGTGCCGGAGAACCTCGAGCAGAACCTGGCCGCCATCGACGACATCGGTGGACCGAAGTATTTCAACCACTACCCCTGGGGCTGGACCCACGCCGGCAACACCCCCTTCCGCCGCTGGAAGCGCGAGACCTACCGGGGCGGCACCAGCGATCCCTTCATCCTGAGCTGGCCGAAGGGCATCGCCGCCCGCGGCGAAGTGCGCTCCCAGTACTGCCACGCGATCGACATGGTGCCCACGGTGCTCGACGCCCTCGGCATCGAGCCCCCCACCACGATCCGGGGCGTGACCCAGAGCCCGATCGAGGGTTTCTCGCTGGCCTCCTGCTTCGCCGATCCCGCCGCACCGAGCCTGCATCTCACCCAGTACTTCGAGATGTTCGGCCACCGCTCGCTCTATCACGATGGCTGGCGGGCCGTGTGCCCCTGGCCCGGCACCTCGTTCGTGGAATCGGGCCGCCGCTTCGGCGATCCGATCAGCTACGACCAGCTGATCCAGCTCGATGCCCACGGCTGGGAGCTCTACAACCTCAACGCCGACTTCGCCGAAACCCACAACCTGGCCGAGGCCGAACGGGATCGCCTGATCGCCATGATCGGCATGTGGTACGTGGAAGCCGGCAAGTACAACGTGCTGCCGATCGACAGCCGCGGCACCCAGCGCTTCGCGGTGGAACGGCCCCAGATCACCGCCGACCGGCAGCGCTACATCTATTACCCCGGCACCCAGATGGTGCCGGCCAACGCAGCGCCACGGGTATTGAACCGGCCCCATTCGGTTTCAGTGGAGCTGGAGGTGCCCGAAGGCGGTGCCGAGGGGGTGCTGTTCAGCATGGGCGGCAACGACGGCGGCTTCGCCTTCTACGTGCAGAACGGCCTGCTCACCTACGGCTACAACTACGTGGCCGAGCAGTTCTTCCACGTGCGCTCCGGCGGCCCGATCCCGGCCGGCCACCACATCGTGAGTGCCGAATTCACCCCCACCGGCGCGCCCGACATCGCCAATGGCAAGGGCACCCCGGCCAAGGTGGTGCTGTTCGTGGATGGCCAGCCCGTCGGCGAAGGCGATCTGCCGGTGACGATCCCGCTCAGCCTCGGCCTGGCCGCCGGGGTGGCGGTGGGCGCCGACCCTGGCTCACCGGCCCTGCCGGACTACAAGCCCCCCTTCGCCTACGGCGGCCGCATCAGGCGCGCCCTGGTGGATGTGAGCGGCACCCCGGTGGACAACCTCAAGGAGCAGATGCGCGAGATCCTGGCCCGGCAGTAGGACCAGGCTCAGCACCCCCCCGCAGCCGGCAGCACCAGCAGCCCGCTGCGGGGGCTGGGGCTTGGGATCAGCTGGAGTGAGAGATCCTGATCGGGAACCAGCCGCAGCCGCAGGCGCCCCAGCAGGCCCACGGCCATCAGCCGGATCTCGAGTTCGGCCAGGGCCTTGCCCAGGCACACCCGCTCGCCGCCGCCGAAGGGCAGCAGGCTGAGGCCGCTGTGGTCCTCCTCCAGGTGGCGCTGGGGGCGGAACCGCTCGAGGTCATCGGCATCGCCGTGGGGGGCGTAGCGGTTGGAGGCGGCGAGGGCCACCTGCACCACCCGCCCCGCCGGCACCCGCACCCCATCGAGCAGCAGCTCCTGGGTGGTGCGGCGGAAGAAGCCGCCCACCGGCGGATTGAGCCGCAGCACCTCGCTCACCAGCGCGTTGAGCCGGGGCGCCCCCATCTCCGTGGTCGCCGCCACCTGCTCCGGCCCGGGCGGCCAGGCGAGCTTGGCCAGCTCGGGCTGCAGCCAGGGTTCGAGCTCCGGATGCTGGAGCACCGCCAGCATCAGGCAGCTCAGCGAGGAGGCGGTGGTCTCGTAGCCGGCGAACAGCAACAGCAGCAGCTGCTCCACCAGGTCGTCGTCGCCCAGGGGCAGGCCCGCCTCATCCACCGCGCCGGCCAGCAGATCCAGCCCGCCCGCCGGGGGCTGGCCGGCGGCCACCCGCTCCCGGGTCTGCGCCAGCACCTTCGCCAACCGCGCCAGCAGCCGCTCCCGGGCCTGCAGGGCGCGGGCGAAGGGGGTGCCCGGCAGTGCCAGGGGCACCGAGAACAGGGCGCGGGTCCAGAGTTCGAAATCGTGGAACAGGGCCTCGCGATCGCCGGCCTCCAGACCGAGCACCACCGTGGCGATCACCGAGAAGGCGAAGCGACGCATGCGCTCGGCCAGGGGCACCGGCACGGTGGCGACCTCCAGTTCGGCCACCAGCTCGTCCACCAGCTCGTCCACCAGCGCCACGATGCCGGGGCTGTAGCGCCGCAGGGCCGCCGCCGAAAACAACTGGCCCACCGCCCGGCGGCGGGCGCGATGGTCCGGGCCGTTGCGGTTGGCCAGGGAACGGCTACCCAGCAGCTGACGCACACTCTCGGGCCACCAGCCCTCGCTGGCCTCCGGCTGGGCGAGCAGGTCGGCGATGGCCCGGCCGCCACGCACGAACACCAGCGGCTGGCCCAGCAGCCTGGTTTCGTAGACGTTGCCGTACTGCTCGAAACGACGCCGGGCGAAGTCGCCATCGCGGAAGAAGGCCAGGGCTTCCAGCACGCCGCTCACCGCCCCGGTGGTGGGAAGCGGCCGGGGCTCCAGGCCAGGGGGTGCGCCAGGGGATGCGGCAGTGCTCACCAGGGCAACACCTCGCCATTGGCATGCCAGAAGCTGCCGCTGGTCTCGAGGCTCAGGCCGTCGATGCGGGCCAGCAGCCCCTGGGCCGCCTGCTGCGGCGGAATGCCGGAGAAGCCCACCATCCGGGTGGCCACCATGCCCGGATGCAGGATCGCCACGGCGATGCCGTGGGGGGCCAGGTCGATCGACAGGGAGCGGCCGGCCATGTTCAGCGCCACCTTGCTCATCCGATAGCCGTAGTAGCCGCCGGAACCGTTGTCGTCGATCGAACCCATGCGGCTGGTGATCAGGGCCACGCGGCTGCCGCTGCCGAGGTTGGGGAGCAGGGCGCGGCAGAGCAGCAGGGGAGCGAGGGCATTGACCTCAAACTGGCGCCGCACGCTGTCGGCGTCGAACGTTGCCAGGCTGTCGCCCTCGAGGATGCCGGCATTCAGGATCAGCCCATCGAGGGGCAGGCCCTCGAGCCGAGCCACCAGGTCTTGGACCGAGGCCTCGGTGGTGAGTTCGATTCCGGCCTCCACCCGCACACCGAGCGCCTCCAGTTCCGGCGAGGTGGTGCGGCAGACGGCGATCACGCCCTCACCGCGGGCCTGCAGCTGGCGGCACAGCTCCAGACCGATGCCGCGATTACCGCCGGTGATCAACCACTGGGTCATGGCAGGGAAGGCGCTCAGTTGGGGGAAGAGAGGGAGGGGCGCAGGTTCTGCAGACCCTTGAGGAACATCGGGACGAACTGTTCCATCAGCATTTCGGGCTTCTCCTCCCACACCCGCTTGATGGCGAACAGGCGGGACTTCTGAAGATCGGGGGAGAGCAGGGCCTGGGGCATTCTTTCGAGCAGGTAGCCAGGACGCTCCCAGACCGGCAGGGTCTGGGCGATCTCCACCAGGTTGCCGAGCCGGCGCAGCTCGGCGCCGGCGGTGATGTCCATGCCGGCCTCGAAGGCCGCATGTTCGATCATCGAGTACTTCTCCTTGGCTGCGTTGACGCGGACGCGATGCTCAGGACTGCGGCTGGCGATCCGGCCCAGCCAACGGTTGCCCCAGCTCACATGGGAGGCTTCCTCCGGCAGGATCTTCTCCAGCGTTTCCCGGATCCGCAGGTTCTCCTCGGTGGCCGGCGCCTGGCGCAGGGCTGCGATGTGGGCCGAAAAGGCCTGACATCCCCGTTTCTCGGTCGCATTGATCGCAGCGAGGGCCGCGATCAGTCCTTCCTCCGTCTGCACGGCCTCACCGGTTCGATCCAGCAGGCGGTTCAGTTCGTCGATATAGGAGCCGGTCTGCGGCGTACCGATCTCTTCGCCCATGTCATAGAGCAGATCGGTGAGCCAGACGGCATGACGGGCCTCGTCACTGACGTGGCGGGCCAGGTCGCGCACCAGCTCGCGGGGCTTGCCGTTGAGCGTCTCCATCAGGCTGGTGAGCTCGAGGCACGAGCGCTGCTCGTTGAAGCGGTAGCTGTTGAGGAACAGAACCTGGAGATCCCGCTGCTTGACCACCTCGGCCATCACCTCCCGGGGCCCGAGCGTGTTGAGGATCTTGCGGGGATAGGTGACGGCCATCGGGATCCTGGAACTCCTTGGTTTCGGATCGTAACGACGCCAGCGGTGGGGAGGGGGTGCGACCAGCGCTCGAGGACCAACGCAGCCCCGCCGGAGCAAAAATCAGGGCTGGGCAGATCCACCACACCTTGTGGAATTACCGCTCAAAGATGACGAAAAAAATCCATGAATCGCCCGGCGATCTGACATAAAATCCCACCCAAAGTTTCCGCCCCATGCGTCCGCCCTCCATGCCCGGCCCGTCCCTGCGCAGTGGGCTGGCGAGCCTCGGCCTTTGCGCCCTGCTGCTGCCCCCGGCGGCCCCCGCAGCACCAGCGGATCTCACAGCCCCGGCGGACCCCGCAACCCCGGCGACTCCGGCGGCTGCAGACCCCGAAGCCAGCCCCGACCCCTGGGCCGGCACCTTCGAGCTCTACGGCTTCGCGCCGATCCGCACCACCGGCACCACAACGGTGCGGGGCTTCACCGCCGACACCGACCTCTGGCTCGGCGACCTGATCCCCCTGATCCGCACCACCGGCTCGGCGCGGGCCAGCGTCGAGAACGGCCGCCTCGGCCTGCTGGCCGACATCAGCTACAACCGGATCGGCGACGATCTCTCCCGCACCTCGCCCCGGGGTCCGTACACCGGCAAGGCCACGGTGACCTCCAACCTCGGCATCACCGACCTCGCCCTGCGCTACCGCTTCGGGGAGCGGGAGAGCGCCGTGGCCAGCCCCGGCCGCTGGAGCGTGATTCCCTACGCGGGCGTGCGGCTGGTGTACGCGGGCCTGGGGGTGGAGGCCGAGATCCAGAGCGACGAAACGCAGCAGCCGCTGCGCCAGCGCCAGGGGGAGCTCTCGAAGCTCTGGGCCCAACCGCTGCTGGGGACCCAGGCCACGCTCTTCCTTTCACCCCGGCTGCGGGCCTTCGGCCGGGCGGATGTGGGCGGCTTCGGACTGGCCGGCAGCCGCGACCTCTCCGGCAACGCCCAGCTCGGCCTGGGCTACGCCATCGGCAACAACACCGACCTCAACGTTTCCTGGCGCTACCAGGGGCTCGCCTACGACAACGGCTCCCGGCGGTCGAACGGCTTCACCAATTACCAGAACGGCGTGGAGCTGGGGGTGAAGTTCTTCTTCTGATCCAGACCGGATCGACGGACCCGATCGGCGAGACTGCCCCCACCTCCGGGCTTTCCCCGTCCCCATGGTCGCCACCGGCAGCTCCAGCGACACCGCCATGCGGGCCTTTCCGCTGGCCGCCATCACGGGCCACGGCACCCTGAAGCTGGCCCTGCTGCTGGCGGCGGTCGATCCCGGCCTCGGCGGCGTGGTGATCGCCGGCGGACGCGGCACCGGCAAATCGGTGCTGGCCCGCGGTCTGCATGCACTGCTGCCGCCGATCGACGTGCTCGATCTCGGCAGCCCCAGCCCCGGCCAACCGGCGCCGGCCGCCCTCAACATCGATCCCCAGCGCCCGGACGACTGGGATGACGCCACCCGCCGCCGCCTCACCGCGCTGGGGGCCGACCCCAGCGGCGATGACAGTGCCGCCCTGCTGCCCACCAGGGTGATCCCCGCCCCGTTCGTGCAGGTGCCGCTGGGCATCACCGAAGACCGGCTGGTGGGATCGGTCGATGTGGCCGCCTCCCTGACCGCCGGCTCCCCCGTGTTCCAGCCGGGCCTGCTGGCGGAGGCCCACCGGGGGGTGCTCTACATCGATGAACTCAACCTGCTCGACGACGGCATCACCAACCTGCTGCTGGCGGCGGTGAGCAGCGGCGAAAACAGGATCGAGCGGGAGGGCCTCAGCCTCACCCACCCCTGCCGCTGTCTGCTGATCGCCACTTACAACCCCGAGGAGGGGGCGGTGCGCGACCACCTGCTGGATCGCTTCGCCATCGCCCTCTCCGCCAACCAGCTGCTCGACACCGACCAGCGGGTGGAGATCGCCCGGACCGCCATGGCCCATGGCGAACAGGCCGATGCCTTCCGCGCCCGCTTCCAGGAGGAGACCGACGCCCTCGCCACCCAGCTGCTGCTGGCTCGCCAGTGGCTTCCGGATGTACAGATCAGCCGCGAGCAGATCGCTTACCTCGTCAAGGAGGCGATCCGCGGTGGGGTGGAGGGCCACCGCTCCGAGCTCTATGCGGTGCGGGTGGCCCGGGCCCATGCGGCCCTGAGCGGTCGCGACCGGGTGGAGGCCGAAGACCTGCAGATTGCCGTGCGGCTGGTGATTGCGCCGCGGGCCCTGCAGATGCCGCCCCCGGATCCCGACCAACCGCTGGAACCGCCGCCGCCGCCCCCTCCTCCCCAGAGCGAACAGCCCGAGGAGGAGGCGGATCCACCCGAGGAGCCCGAAGCCGACGACGACAACGACAACGACCCCGACGAACCGGAGGAGGACGACGACACCCCGGAGGACGAGCCGCCCCCCTCCATCCCCGAGGAGTTCCTGCTCGATCCGGAGGCCGTGGCCATCGACCCCGACCTGCTGCTGTTCAGCGCCGCCAGGGCGAAGAGCGGCAACAGCGGCAGCCGCTCGGTGGTGCTCAGTGATTCCCGTGGCCGCTACGTGAAACCGATGCTCCCCAGGGGCCCCGTGCGTCGCATCGCCGTGGATGCCACCCTGCGGGCCGCAGCGCCCTACCAGAAGGCTCGCCGCGAACGCGAACCCCACCGCAAGGTGATCGTGGAAGATGGCGACCTGCGGGCCAAGCAGCTGCAGCGCAAGGCCGGCGCCCTGGTGATCTTCCTGGTCGATGCCAGCGGCTCGATGGCCCTCAACCGCATGCAGAGCGCCAAGGGGGCCGTGATCCGCCTGCTCACCGAGGCCTACGAAAACCGCGACGAAGTGGCCCTGATCCCCTTCCGCGGCGAACAGGCCGAGGTGCTGCTGCCCCCCACCCGCTCGATCACCGCCGCCCGCCGGCGGCTGGAGCAGATGCCCTGCGGCGGCGGTTCACCGCTGGCCCATGGCCTCTCCCAGGCGGCCCGGGTGGGGGCCAACGCCCTGGCCACCGGCGATCTGGGCCAGGTGGTGGTGGTGGCGATCACCGATGGCCGCGGCAACGTGCCGCTCAGCCGCTCCCTGGGCCAGCCCCAGCTGGAGGGCGAGCCACCGGTGGACCTCAAGGAGGAGGTGAAACAGGTGGCCAGTCGCTACCGGGCCCTCGGCATCAAGCTGCTGGTGATCGACACCGAGCGGAAGTTCATCGGTAGCGGCATGGGCAAGGACCTGGCCGATGCGGCCGGCGGCAAATACGTGCAGTTGCCCAAGGCCAGCGACCAGGCGATCGCCGCGATCGCGATGGAAGCGGTGGCCGGCCTCTGAGCCAGCGGCAGGGAGAGATCAGCGCACTCCAGGCTCGGTGCCGGGCAGCTGGGGGCCCCTGCGCAGCTGGTTCTGGTCGGCGGCGGAGAGCGCCCTGCCCCGCGGCGGAGCGGGACGGGGGGCAAGGCGTGGCGCAGGCTGGGGTGTCAGCCGCAGCGGAGCGGGCTCGCCGGCAGCGGATCGTGCGCCCCGGCCCCGCCCCGCAGCGGCGCTGGCGGGGTAGAGATCCTCGAAGAACCTGCCCAGGCCGGCTGAGACACTGCGCAGGCCATCCACGAAGCGGGGATCACCACTCAGTTTCTGCACATCTCCGCCCACCGCCTCCCAGCGGGCCGTGAGCGCCCGGGCATTGGCAAGGGTGGCCTTCAGATCCGCCAGGGTCTTGGGATTGCTGAGCGACCGTTTGATGGCGGCGGTCAGCTGGGAAACGTCATGGCTGGCCCGGGCGGCATCGGCACTGGCCACGGTGATGTTCTCCAGGATCGGGTCCACCTTGCGGACCGATCCGTTGAGATCGCGCACCAGGATCTGGGCGTCGGCGAGAAACAGCTGGCCGTCGCGCGTCAGCTTCTCGGTTTCCTTCGAGGTGCGCTCAAAACTGGCCGTGGCCGCCACCAGCCGATCCACCAGCTTGTCGCGATCGGCCTGGTCGAGCAGGCGCTGCACGGTCTCGGTCACCGAGTCGATGCTGGCGGCCGCCACCCCCTTCACCCGCCCCTGGTCGCAGACCATGCGCACGGTGTCGCAGCGGGAATCCCGGGGTCCGGGCAAGGCGGCGGGCAGGGGCGGGCCGCCGCTGAGCAGGGAGACGGCGGCATCCCCCCCCAGCAGGGAAGAGGGCGCCACCCGAGCCACCACGGGGCGGGAAAGCCGCAGCGTCGGATCGGTGATCTCCAGTTCGGCCAGCACCTCCTGGTCGTTCACCTGGATCCGGCGGACATTGCCCACCAGCACGCCGCGGAACGACACCGGCGAACGCTCAGCCAGGCCGGCCGCATCGGCGAAACTGGCGCGGACCGTCCAGGTCTTGCTGCGGAACGAAAGGCCCTTCAACCACATCCAGATCCCCAGACCACCAGCCATGGCGGCCAACAGCGAGAACCCGACCAATGCCTCACGAACACTGCGGCGCATGGGCTAGAGCTCGGCCGGCTGCATCGGTCCGCGCAGACTACCGCTCCGGAACTGTTCTACGTAAGGATCGTCGCTGATGCGGAACTCCTCCACACTGCCGCTCCAGCGGAAGCGGCCGTCATAGAGGAGGGCCACCCGTTCGGCGCAGCGGTCGATCGTGCTGAGCACATGACTCACCACCAGGGTGGACGCCTGGGCGATCCGCGACGTTCGCACGATCAGGTCCTCGACCCTGGTGCAGGCCACCGGATCCAGGCCGGCGGTGGGTTCGTCGAACAGCAGCAGCGGCACATGGCCATCGGTGGAGGTGGGGTCTTCGATCAGGGCCCTGGCCATGCTCACCCGCTTCTGCATCCCGCCGCTCAACTCCCCCGGCAGTCTCTCCTCAATGCCGGCCAGACCCACCGCCTGCAGGGCGCCATGCACCCGCTGGCGGATCTCCTGCTCACTCAGCCGGCCGAAGCGATAGAGCAGAAAACCCACGTTCTCGCGCACGGTGAGCGAGGCCAGCAGGGCCGGGTTCTGGAACACCAGGCGCACATCGGGCGGATGGGGCTGATCCAGCCGCAGATAGGTCTGGGGCTGGCCGTGGAGCAGCAGGCTGCCGCTGGTGGGCAGCTGCAGCCCGGCCAGCAGGCGCAGGATCGTGGACTTTCCCGAACCGGAAGGGCCCACCACCACGAGCCTCTCTCCCGCCTTCAGGGTGAGATCGATGCCGTCGAGCACCTGCCGCTCCCCCCAGCGCATCGTGAGGTTCCGCATCTCCGCCACGGGGATCGTGGCCATCGGCAGCGCGGCTATGGCAGAGCTCACGGACAAGGACCGGCTGACGCAAAGGTTCCCACTTCCATCCTGACGTTTGCCGCCAGGCTTCACGTCCGTACAGTTCAGCAAGTATGCGCGGCGTCGCCGTCTGCCCCTTGCTGCCCCGAGGCCCCGCTGCCCGCGAATCCCGGCCCGGCCGCCGTGCCCCCGGCCGCCCCGGCCGCCCTGGCTGGGTGGGCCGAGGCGACCTGCGCCAGCAGGATCTGGTGAGCCGCTCCCGCCGGGCGGCGCGCTGGCTGCAGCCTGGGCTGGTGGTGAAACGCTGGATGATCACCTCCGGCCTCGGCCTGCTGATCGCCCTGCTGGGAGCTGCGGTGTGGGCAGATCTGCAGCCGATCTACTGGAGTTTGGAGTCGCTGAAGTGGCTGCTCTCCAAGGTCACCCAGGTGTTGCCGAGGGGCATCACCGGGCCCCTGGTGCTGCTGATCGGCGGAGGGCTGGTGTGGCTGGGCCAGAGCCGCAGCTTCGGCTCGATCCAGCAGGCCCTGGCGCCGGAGAAGGACACCCTCCTGGTGGATGCCCTGCTGGCCCAGCGGCGCCTCAACCGGGGCCCCAACATCGTGGCCATCGGCGGCGGTACAGGCCTGGCCACCCTGCTTTCCGGCCTGAAGCGCTACAGCAGCAACATCACCGCCATCGTCACCGTGGCGGACGATGGCGGCAGCAGCGGTGTGCTGCGCCGCGAATTCGGCGTCCAACCCCCCGGCGACATCCGCAACTGCCTCGCGGCCCTGGCCCGGGAGGAACCCCTGCTCACCCGGCTGTTCCAGTACCGCTTCAAGACCGGCAGCGGCCTGGAGGGCCACAGCTTCGGCAATCTGTTCCTCACCGCCCTCACCGCGATCACCGGCAGCCTGGAATCGGCGATCACCGCCAGCAGCCGGGTGCTGGCGGTGCAGGGCCAGGTGGTGCCAGCCACCAATGCCGATGTACGCCTCTGGGCAGAGCTGGAAAACGGCGAACGGATCGAAGGGGAGTCGCAGATCGGCAAGGCCACCAGCCCGATCGTGCGCCTGGGCTGCATCCCCGAACATCCGCCGGCCCTCCCCCGCGCCCTCGAGGCGATCGCCAATGCCGACCTGATCGTGCTGGGCCCCGGCAGCCTCTATACCTCGCTGCTGCCCAATCTGCTGGTGCCCGAACTGGTCACCGCGATCAACCGCAGCCGCGCCCCCCGGCTCTACATCTGCAATCTGATGACCCAGCCCGGGGAGACCGACGGCCTCGATGTGACCGGTCACCTCCGGGCGATCGAAGCCCAGCTGGCCAGCCTGGGGGTGAACGAACGGCTCTTTGATGCCGTATTGGCCCAGGAGGAACTCGGCAACACACCCCTTGTGCAGAACTACCGACTGCGGGGGGCAGAACCGGTGCTCTGTGATGAGGTGGGACTCATCGCCCAGGGCTATGAGGTGATGCTCGCACCGCTGCAGGGGTCGCGGCCCAGTGCCACCCTGCGCCACGATTCACGGGCCGTGGCCCAGGCGGTGATGCGCTTCTACAAGAAACACCGCAACGACTGAAGGCCGTTGTGCGCCAAGCCTGTTGTGCGCCAAGGCTGTTGTGCGCCAAGCCTGTTGTCCGGCTCAGTAGGCGTCCTGCATTTCGTAGAAATCGGGCTGCACGTAGTCCTTGCGCAGCGGATAGCCCTTCCAGTCCTCGGGCATCAGCAGCCGCTTCGGGTGGGGATGGCCTTCATAGGCGATGCCGAACATGTCGAAGGTTTCGCGCTCCTGCCAGTCGGCCCCGCGGAACAGACCGTAGAGGCTGGGAATCTTCAGCTCCCCTTCCCGCGGCAGGAACACCTTGAGCCGCACTTCCTCGGGTCGCACCTCCGCCGCCAGGGGGGCTCCCCCCGCCAGCTGGTCAGCGAGCACCCCGAGCTTCACCAGGTGGTAGAAGCTCACGAGCCGGCCGCCCGGGCCTTCGTCGTAGCCGCCCTGGCATTGCAGATAGTCGAAGCCCGCGGCTTTGAGGGCGGTGGCCACCAGGGGCAGGAACGGGGCCTCAATGCCGAGGTTTTCCACGCCGAGGTGGTCCGCGGGGAGCAGCTCATGGTCAAACCCCTGGCCCTGCAACCAGGTGCTCACCACCCCGGGCGCAGTCGCGACTGGGGCAGACGCAGCGGGGGCGAGAGAGGTTTCGGAAGTCTCCTCAGGCATCGGAAGAGGGAGCGGGAGTGACGGGGAGGGGAACCTGAACGGGGGCGGGGGCAGTGGTGGTGGCGAGCGGCAGGCCGGCGGCGGCGGCCAGGGCCGCCCGCTGGGTTTCGGCACGCAGGTAGCGGCCGTCCACGATCGGTTTCACGGCCCGGAGCTGGTGGGGGATCGTGAAGTAGCGATGGGTGGGACGCAGCCGACCCCGTTCTGCCAGGGCCTCGTTGCCCACTTTCTTGCGCAGCTTGATCACCGCATCGAAGATCGCCTCAGGCCGCGGCGGGCAGCCCGGCAGGTAGAGATCCACCGGGATCAGCTTGTCCACCCCGCGCACGGCGGTGGTGGAATCGGCCGAGAACATGCCGCCGGTGATCGTGCAGGCCCCCATGGCGATCACGTATTTGGGCTCGGGCATCTGCTCATAGAGCCGCACCAGAGCGGGACCCATCTTCATGGTCACGGTGCCGGCCACGATCAGCAGGTCGGCCTGGCGTGGGCTGGAGCGGGGCACCAACCCGAAGCGGTCGAAGTCGAAACGGGAGCCGATCAGGGCCGCAAACTCGATGAAGCAGCAGGCGGTGCCGTAAAGCAGGGGCCAGAGACTGCTGAGCCGAGCCCAGTTGTGGAGGTCGTCGAGGCTGGTGAGAATCACGTTCTCGGACAGATCCGAGGTGACCGTGGGGGCTCCCACAGGGCCGCAGCTGGCCGCCCGCAGGTCCCGCAGGGCGTCGATGGAGGGGGGGGTGAGGGTCATGAAACGCTCCGGATCAGCTCCACTCGAGGGCGCCTTTGCGCCAGGCATAGGCCAGGGCCACCACCAGGATGGCGATGAACACCAGGGCCTCGATGAAGGCCAGCAGACCGAGCCGGTGGAAGGCGACGGCCCATGGATAAAGGAAGACCGTCTCCACGTCGAAGATCACGAAGACCAGGGCAAACATGTAGTAGCGGATATTGAACTGAATCCAGGCTCCGCCGATCGGTTCCATGCCCGATTCGTAGGTGAGCTCCCGCTCGCCGTTGCGGCTGGTGGGCGAGAGCAGCTTGTTGGCCACGAGGGCCAGCACAGGGACTGCCGCCGAGATCAGCAGAAAGCCCAGAAAGGCGTCGTAGCCGGGGAGAACGTACATGGGCTGGCCAAACCTGCGGCGCAGTCTGGCACCCACGCCCCGAAGTCGACGAAACTAGAGTTCAGCCCTATTGCCTGGTGAGCGGATGAGCATGGAGGCACGACCGGAACCAGCCCCTGAACCACCGACCGAAACACCCGTTGAGGGGGAGGCAACCCAGGGGGCAGGCGCCGCCGCTGAAGCTGCTGCCATGGCCGCCGCCGAACCAGCCGCCGTGGCGGTGGTGGAAGACCCCTCCACCCACCGGTTTGAGTGCCGCAGCTGCGGCTTCGTCTACGACCCGGCCGAAGGCGTGAAAAAACTCGGGATCGTCTCCGGCACCCCCTTCGACGATCTCGATCCCGCCAGCTTCCGCTGCCCGGTGTGCCGCAGCAAGGTGGGGGCCTTTAAGGACATCGGCCCCCGCGACAAGCCCAGCGGCTTCGAGGAGAACCTCAACTTCGGCCTCGGAGTCAACCGCCTCACCCCCGGCCAGAAGAATGTGCTGATCTTCGGCAGCTTCGCGCTGGCGATCGCCTTCTTCCTCTCGCTCTATTCCCTTCGCTGATGGTCCCTCCGGTGCTCCCCCTGGCCCGCCTTCAAAGGCTGCTCACCCCCCTGCTGGCCCCTCTGCTGACCCCGCTGCTGGTGCTCAGCCTCTGCCTGGGGCTTTCCGGCTGCGTCACCACCGGGCTGCCCGTCGCCGCCACCAGCCCCTGGCAACCGGTTGACCTGGGCACCCAGTCGAACGCCCTCGATGTGGCCTTCACCAGTGCCGACCATGGCTTCCTGGTGGGCAGCAACCGCCTGATCATGGAAACCGACGACGGCGGCGCCAGCTGGCAGGAACGGGCCCTCGACCTGCCCGAAGCGGAGAACTTCCGCCTGATCAGCATCGATTTCAAGGGCAAGGAGGGCTGGATCGTCGGCCAGCCCGGACTGCTGCTCCACAGCACCGATACCGGCAACAGCTGGAGTCGCCTCTTCCTTGACACCAAGCTTCCCGGCGAGCCGTACATGGTGACGGCCCTGGGTCCTTCAACCGCCGAGCTGGCCACCAACGTGGGGGCGGTCTACAAGACCTCCGATGCCGGCAACAGCTGGCAGGCCCTGGTGAGTGATGCGGCCGGCGCCGTGCGCGACCTGCGCCGCGCCCCCGACGGCCGTTACGTGAGCGTCAGCGGCCTCGGCAACTTCTTCGCCACCTGGGATCCCGGCCAGAGCACCTGGCAGGTGCACCAGCGGGTCAGCAGCCAGCGGCTGCAGTCGATGGGATTCCAGCCCGATGGCAATCTCTGGATGGTGGCCCGGGGCGCCCAGCTCCGCTTCAACCCCGATGCCTCCACGCCCGAGGAGTGGGGCAAGGCGGTGGTCCCGATCACCAATGGCTACGGCTATCTGGACATGGCCTGGGATCCCCGGGGCGCGATCTGGACCGGGGGCGGCAGCGGCACTCTGCTGGTGAGCGGCGATGGCGGCAAGACCTGGCAGAAGGACCCGGTGGGAGCCGAGCAGCCCAGCAACTTCACCCGCATCGCCTTCAGCCCCGACGGCAAGGGCTTCGTGCTGGGCGAACGGGGCAGCCTGCTGCGCTGGGTGGGGTAAGCGTCCGCGGAACTCATCCCTCCGAAGGCGTCCCGCCGAACTGCGTCCCACCGAACTGCGTCCCTCTGTAACCAACCGGGCGGGTGCCTCCCGGCCTCGCCTTCCCGACCCCTAGGATCTTCTGGCTGAACGCTTGTCGCCATGGCTGCCGGCTCAACTGGAGAACGCCCGTTCTTCGAAATCATCACGAGCATCCGTTACTGGGTCATCCATGCGGTGACCCTGCCCGCCATCTTTCTGGCCGGTTTCATGTTCGTCTCCACGGGCCTGGCGTATGACGCCTTCGGTACGCCCCGCCCCGACGCCTATTTCCAGGCCCAGGAGAGCAAGGCTCCGGTGGTTAGCCAGCGCTATCAGGGTAAGAACCAGCTCGACCTGCGGCTGAAATAAGTCATGACCCAGTCACCCGCCACCTCCACGCCGCGCAACTACCCGATTTTCACGGTGCGCTGGCTTTCCATTCACGCCCTCGGCATTCCCACGGTCTTCTTCCTGGGTGCCCTGGCCGCCATGCAGTTCGTGCGACGCTGACACCATGGGCCTGCAACGCAACCAGAATCCCAACAACCTGCCGGTTGAGCTGAACCGCACCAGCCTCTATCTGGGCCTGCTGTTCATCTTCGTGATCGGGATTCTGTTCACCAGCTACTTCTTCAACTGACCGGGAGTTTCACGATGAGCGGCAAGAAATCCAACCTGCCTGACGGCCGGATTCCTGATCGTCTTCCCGATGGTCGTCCCGCAGTTCCCTGGAAGAGCCGCTGGACCGAAGGCACCCTCCCCCTCTGGCTGGTAGCCACCGCCGGTGGGATGGCAGTGATCTTCGTGGTGGGCCTCTTCTTCTACGGCTCCTATGTCGGCGTGGGTTCGGCCTGATCCCGGTCAACGACACAGATCACAATTCCTTGGGCGGATTTTCAATCCGCCCTTTTTTTGTGTCCTGCCCCTGCCTTTGGCTCACTTCGCCTTCGCTTGCTCGGCCACCAGCGCCGCAATCAGCTCCGTGGCGCCCAGCCGCTGTTCCGGCTGTTCTCCCCGCAGGTCCTTGAGCACCGCCTGCCCCGCACTGGCTTCACTGTCGCCGATCACCGCCGCCCAACGGGCGCCGCAGCGATCGGCCCGCCGGAACTGTTTGCCGAAGGCGGCAGCGCTGAGATCAAGCTCCACCACCAGGCCGGCAGCCCGGGCTTGGCGGGCCAGGGGCAGGGACAGCGCCTCCGCCGCCTCCCCCCGGCTCACCACATACAGATCCACCCCCGCTGGGGCGCCCAGGGCCGACTCCTGGGCCGCGGCCTGCACCAGCATCACCAGCCGCTCCATGCCGAGGGCCCAGCCGATCGCCGGCGTGGCGGCACCTCCGAGTTGCTGCACCAGTCCGTCGTAGCGGCCGCCGCCGCAGACGGTGGCCTGGGCACCCAGTTGGCTGCTGGTGATCTCGAAGGCCGTGTGGCAGTAGTAATCGAGGCCTCGCACCAGCCGGGGATTCAATTCAAACGGAATGCCCAGGGTTTCCAGCCCGGCGCGCACCTGCGTGAAACGCCCATGGCTCTCGCCGCTGAGGGCATCGGCAAGGCTCGGGGCCCCGGCCAGCAGGGCCTGGGTGTCAGGGTTCTTGGAATCCAGAACCCGCAGGGGATTGGTGGTGATCCGCTCCTGGGAATCGGGGTCGAGCCGATCGCGATGGGCCTCCAGCCACTGCACCAGTTCGGCGCGATAACGCAGCCGATCCTCCGGTGTTCCGAGCGAATTGAGCTCCAGCGCCAGCCCGCCGATGCCGAGCGAGGCCAGCAGGTCCCAGGCGATCGCGATCGCCTCCACGTCGCTGCGGGGATCCGCCTGCCCCAGAAATTCCAGCCCGATCTGATGGAACTGCCGCTGGCGACCGGCCTGGGGGCGCTCATAGCGGAACATCGGGCCGCCGTACCAGAGCCGCTGGGCTCCCTGGCTGAGCAGGCCATGCTGAATCGCGGCACGCACCACCGAGGCGGTGCCCTCCGGCCGCAGGGTGCAGCTGCGCTCTCCCCGGTCGAGGAAGGTGTACATCTCCTTGCCCACCACATCGGTGGCCTCGCCGATGCCGCGGGCGAACAGTTCCGTGGCCTCCAGCAGCGGCGTGCGGATCTCCAGAACGGCGGCACGCCGGAAATGGTCGCGGGCCGTGGCCTCGATCCGTTGCCATACGGCGGTCTGGGCCGGCAGCAGGTCCACCATGCCGCGCAGGCTCTGCAGCGATTCCAAGGAAACTGAAGGATGCACTCGGCCCAGTGTGCCGTGGGGCAGGCCTGGGGCAGGTCGTGCCCCCTTCAGGGAGAAGGGGGCACCGCGGAGCCAGGGCCGAAGAACTCCCGATACCAGCCGGCGAAACGCTCCACACCCTGCTCAATCGGGGTGGTGGGGCGGAAGCCCACCCAGGCCTCCAGGGCGCTGGTGTCGGCGGCGGTGGCCTGCACATCACCGGGCTGCATCGGCTCCAGCTGGCGGATGGCGGCTCGCCCGAGGGCCTGCTCCAGCACCTCGATGAACCGCAGCAGGGGAATCGGCTGGCTGTTGCCGATGTTGAACAGCCGATGGGGAACCGCTGCCGTGGCCGGATCGGGATCGAGCGGATCGAACTGCGGTTCGGCGGTGGCGGGCTTGTCGAGACAGCGGATCACGCCTTCGGCGATGTCATCGATGTAGGTGAAATCCCGCTGCATCCGCCCTTCGTTGAACACCCGGATCGGCTCGCCCGCCAGGATCGCCCTGGCAAACAGCATCGGCGCCATGTCGGGCCGGCCCCAGGGCCCGTAGACGGTGAAGAAGCGCAGGCCGGTGGCCGGCAGGCCGTAGAGATGGCTGTAGGTGTGCGCCATCAGCTCGTTGGCTTTCTTGGTGGCGGCATAGAGGCTCACCGGATGGTTCACCGGATGCTGCTCCGAAAACGGCATCTGGCGGTTGCCCCCGTACACCGAGCTGCTGGAGGCATACACCAGGTGAGCCACACCCCGATGGCGGCAGGCCTCCAGTACAGCCCCGAATCCCACCAGGTTGCTCTGGATGTACACGGCGGGATTCTCGATCGAATAGCGCACCCCGGCCTGGGCCGCCAGATGCACCACCCGATCGGGCCGCTCGGCGACGAACAGCTGGTCGATGGCCCCGGCATCCGCCACATCGAGGGCTTCAAATCGGAAAGCCCCTGGAGCCGCCATCGCTTCGAGCCGCTCCAGGCGGGCCCTTTTCAGCGAAGGGTCGTAGTAGGGGTTGAGGTTGTCAACCGCAATCACCCTTTCGCCGCGGCGGAGCAGCCGTTCAGCCACGGCAGCTCCGATGAAGCCGGCCGCGCCGGTGACCAGAACCGACTCTGCCATCGATCAGACGGCAGCCAGACGCGCACGGAAATGGGCGATGGTGGGCTCCAGCCCCTGCTCCAGGGGAACCTTCGGTTCCCAGCCCAGCTCCCGACGGGCCAGATCGATCACCGGCTGGCGCTGCAGCGGATCGTCCTGGGGGAGGGGAAGGGTGACCAGCTCCAGTGAGGGATTGATGCGATCGCGCACCAGTTCGGCGAGCTGGCGGATCGTGAACTCACCCGGATTGCCGATGTTGATCGGACCGGTGTGATTGCCGTTCATCAGACGGATCATCCCCTCAATCAGGTCATCCACAAAACAGAACGAGCGGGTCTGGCTGCCATCGCCGTAGAGCGTGAGCGGCTCACCGCGCAGGGCCTGCACGATGAAATTGCTCACCACACGGCCGTCGTTGGGGAGCATGCGGGGGCCGTAGGTGTTGAAGATCCGCATCACGCGGATCTCGGTGCCGTGCATGCGGTTGTAGTCGAAGCAGAGGGTTTCGGCGATCCGCTTGCCCTCGTCGTAGCAGGAGCGGATGCCGATCGTGTTCACACAACCCCGGTAGCTTTCGGGCTGGGGGTGGATCTCGGGATCGCCGTACACCTCGCTGGTGCTGGCCAGCAGCAGCCTGGCTCCCACCCGGCGGGCGAGGCCGAGCATGTTGTAGGTGCCAAGAAAGCTGGTCTTGGCGGTTTTGATCGGGTTGTACTGGTAGTGCACCGGCGAGGCCGGGCAGGCCAGGTGCCAGATGCGGTCCACCTCCAGCCGGATCGGCTCGGTCACGTCATGGCGGATCAGCTCGAAGCTGGGATGACCAAGCCAGTGGCGGATGTTGTCCTTGCGACCGGTGTAGTAGTTGTCGAGGCAGATCACCTCTTCGCCGGCCTGCATCAGCCGGTCGATCAGATGGGATCCCAGAAAACCGGCTCCACCGGTGACCAGATTGCGCATCACCATCGCGATCAGCCCTCCCCCACGCGCCAGACATTGAGGCCGGCGGCCCGGGCCGCTTCGGCATCGGCCACGGCACGGGCATCGAACAACCAGGCGGGCTGCCGCATCACGGCGGCAATCGCCTGCCAGTCGAGATGGCGATAGGCCTCCCATTCGGTGAGGATCAGCACCGCATCCGCACCACGGGCAGCCTCCTCGGGGGTGGCCACGGCACTCCAGCCGCCATCGCCGCCCAGACCGACCCGGCCGTTGGGGTCGAGGGCCTCCATACCCAGATCCGTGGCGATCTGGGAGGGTTCCACCTTCGGATCCACGATCGCCAGCTGGGCCCCTTCCTCGATCAGATCGCGGCAGATGCGGATCGCCGGTGCCTCGCGGGTGTCGTTGGTGTCGGCCTTGAAGGCGAAGCCCAGCACCGCCAGGCGCTTGCCGGTGACCGTGCCGAACAAGCTGTTGACCACCAGGCGGGCGATCCGCTGCTGCTGCCAGGTGTTGAGGCTCACCACCTGCTCCCAGTAGACCGCCGCTTCCTCCAGTCCGTAATGGCGGCAGAGGTACACCAGGTTGAGGATGTCCTTCTGGAAGCAGCTGCCACCGAAGCCAGGCCCGGCCTGCAGGAATTTGGCGCCGATGCGGCTGTCACTGCCGATGGCCCGGGCCACTTCCCGCACGTCGGCACCGGTGGCCTCACACAGGGAGGCGATCGCATTGATCGAGGAGATCCGCTGGGCCAGGAAGGCGTTGGCGGTGAGCTTGGAGAGCTCGCTGCTCCAGAGATTGGTGCGCAGAATCCGCTCTGTAGGCACCCAATGGCCATAAACGCCTGCCAGGGCCTCGATCGCCTCCGGATCCTCACCGCCGATCAGCACGCGGTCCGGGTCCTCGAGATCCCCGATCGCCGAACCCTCCGCCAGAAACTCGGGATTGGAGAGCACCGAGAAGCTCTTGCTGCCGCCGGCATTGCCCTGGGCCGCGGAAAGAATGGACTTCACCGCCTCAGCGGTGCGCACCGGCAGGGTGCTCTTCTCCACCACGATCGTGTGGCCCTGGGAGGCGGCGGCCACCTGGCGGGCGGAGGCCTCGATCCAGCGCAGATCGCTGGCCTGGCCGGCGCCGACACCGCGGGTCTTGGTGGGGGTGTTCACCGACAGGAACACCATGTCGGCCTTGGCGATCGCCGCATCCACCTCGGTGCTGAAGTGCAGGTTGCGGCCGCGGGCCCGTCCCACCACCTGATCCAGACCGGGCTCATAGACCGGCAGACGGCCCAGATCGGTGTCGTTCCAGGCGGCGATGCGCTCGGCGTTGAGATCCACCACCGTCACCTGGATGCCGGGACAACGATCAGCGATCACGGCCATGGTGGGACCACCCACATACCCGGCTCCGATACAGCAGATGGAGCGGATCGTTTCAGGTGGGGCCGTCATGACGCAGGCAGGTACTCGGTGGGAGGTTAACGCCAGTTCGCCGTAGATCCGCACCAGATCAACCAGTGCAGGGATGGGCACCACCTTGAGGTTTCTATTGTTGGGATCAATCCCTGGGCCGGCGGTTTGGCCAATGTGCTGATCACCGGAGGCAGCGGCTTCATCGGCAGCCACACCACGCTCTCGCTGCTGGAGAGAGGGTGGTCGGTGTGCGTGATCGACAATTTCGCCAACAGCGGACCCGAATCGCTGCGGCGGGTGGCGGCCCTGGCAGGGCTGCGGGGCTGGCAGGCCCGCAGCCCGCTGCTCTGGGCCAGCGACCCTGGGGAGGGGAGCCTGACCCTGGTGCAGGGAGATGTGCGCAACCCGGCCGATCTCAACCGTGCCTTCCGCGTGGCGGAGGAGGCGGGGGGACCAATCGAAGCGGTGCTCCATTTCGCCGGTCTGAAGGCGGTGGGCGAATCGGTGGACCAGCCCCTGCGCTACTGGGACGTGAACGTGGCCGGCAGCCTCTGCCTGCTGGAGACGATGCGGAGCCATGGCTGCCACACCCTGGTGTTCAGCAGCAGCGCCACTCTCTACGGCTACCCCGCAACGGTGCCGATCCGTGAAACCGCCGCCGTGCAGCCGATCAACCCCTATGGCACCACCAAGGCCGCCGTGGAGCAGATGCTGGCCGACCTGGCCACCAGCGAACCGCACTGGCGGATCGCCTGCCTGCGCTACTTCAACCCCGTGGGCGCCCACCCCAGCGGCCAGCTCGGCGAAGATCCCCAGGGCATTCCCAACAACCTGTTTCCGCTGATCAGCCAGGTGGCGATCGGCCGCCGCCCTCACCTGGAGGTGTTCGGCAGCGACTGGCCCACCCCCGATGGCACCGGCATCCGGGACTACATCCACGTGATGGACCTGGCCGAAGGTCACGCAGCGGCCCTCGCCCTGCTGCTCTCCGAGCCGCCCCAGCGTCTGACCCTCAATCTGGGGTCGGGCTGCGGCCATTCCGTACTCGACCTGGTGCGCACTTTCTCCGCCGTGAGCGGCTGTGCGATTCCCTATCAGTTCACGGAGCGCCGCGCCGGCGATTCAGCCATCAGCATCGCCGATCCGGCGGAGGCGATGCGGCGGCTCGGTTGGCGCACCCGAAGGACGCTGGAGGATTGCTGCCGCGATGGCTGGGCCTGGCAACGGGCCCACCCGCACGGCTACGGGGTTGCCGCTGCCGCAGAGGTGGGCACCGGCCGCTCAGCCCTTCTCTGAGCCGGCGCCCTCCGGCAGCACCGACCGCAGCCGCTCGCGGAAATCTCCCTTGGGCATGCCGCCCTTCACCTCGCCGTGGATGACGAACTCGCTTTCCACATCGCTCACCACGAGATAGGTGGGCCAGCCCATCCCTTCCTTGTTCGGATACTGGGCCAACAGCACGCGGCGATAACGGCGATAGGTGTCGGTGTCCTGGAGCATCACGCTCACGAACTCCAGGCCCAGTTCCTCGGCCACCCGGGCGTCGTAGTTGCTCATCCGGTGGCAGGTGCCGCAGTCCTCCGAGCTGAACTTCAGAACGGTGAGACTCTCCATGGCGCCACTGCCGAGCTGACTACGGCGGGATCGTAAGCAGCCCTGAGGCCGAAGCGGGGCCGCTGTGGTCGTCTCAAGGCCGTTCCTGGGCCAACCGCTCCGCCCGCAGCTGGCGCAGCCGCTCGCCCAGCCGGGGCCCGGGCGCCAGGCCCTCGGCGATCAACCGGCCGGCCGTGGTGGGGGCCCGCAGGTGGCGCCAGCGCAGCCACCAGCGCAACAGGGGCCGCCGCGGCCCCAGCCGCGCCGCCAGGGCCAGGGCCACCACATCAGCGTCCAGCCCCGGCCCCTCCAGCAGCTCGCACCAGCGCACCACCCCATAGCCGGGGGATTCCTGGGCCACAGCCGCCAACCGGCGCCCCAGCTCCAGATACCGGGCCAGTAGCCGGTGCTGCCGGTGGGGCACCTGCAGCCGCTCCGCCAGGCCGAGGGGATCGGTGGCGCCGGCCAACAGGGCCGGCAGCAGGGGCACCCCCAGGCGTTCGGCCCAGAGCAACCGGCGGCGCCAGTCAGGATCGGCCTGCAGGCCCGCATCCAGCAGGCAGAGGGCACCCCAGCGCTGCAGCAGCAGCAGCGCCCGCTGCCAGTTCTCCCTTTCCAGCAGCAGCTCGAGTTCCATCCGCAACCGGGTGCCGAGGGCGGCGGGGGCCAGGGCCGGGGGCTGGCCCGGTCGCCAGGCCCAGGGCCAGCGGGCGAGGGTGGAACGGAGCTGCTCGAGGCTCTCCCCGTCGAGGCGGAAATCGAGCCGGGCGGCGTAGCGGGCTCCGCGCAGCAGCCGGGTGGGATCGTCGCGCACGCTGCCGGGGTGCAGGAACCGCAGCCTTCGGGCGGCCAGATCCGCCTGGCCGCCATGGGGATCGAGCAGCCGCGGCTGTGCTTCCCACAGCAGCGCCATGGCATTGATCGTGAAGTCCCGGCGGGCCAGGTCGTCGTGGAGGGAGCCGAAACTCACCCTGGGGTTCTCCCCCGGCACCGGGTATTCCTCCCGCCTGGCACTGGCCACATCCAGCAGCAGCGGCCGGCCGGAGAGCAGCAGTTCGAGTTCCACGGTGCCGTAGGCGGCATGCTCCTGAAAGCTGGGAATCGCCGCCTCCCCCAGCTGCTCCCGCAGGCAGCGCGCCAGGCGGTGGGCCGGGGGCAGCGGCTGCGCCGCAGCGGCGGACTCCACCACCAGATCGAGATCGGGCACCCCGCGCCAGGGATCGTTGTGCAGCCGGTGCAGCAGCAGATCCCGCACGGCCCCACCCACCAGTGCCAGGCGATCCGGTCCGGCCGCCCGCGTCAGCAGAGCGGGCAGCTCGGGCGGCAGGCCGGGCAGGTCGAGGCAAGGGGCGGAGGGGGGAACGGGCATCCGGTCGGGCCGGGAAAGGGAGAATGGCCGCATCATCACGGAGCTGGCCCTTGTCTGCGCTCACCCGCTGCCTCATCGAGGAAGCGGCCGCCATCGCGGCCAGTGCCCAGCGGCTGGACAGCAGCCAGGTGGAAGCGGCCCTGGAGCTGCTGGATCGCTGCGCGGATGGCCGCGCCAAGCTGGTGATCACCGGGGTGGGCAAGAGCGGCATCGTGGCCCGCAAGATCGCGGCCACGTTCTCGTCGATCGGCCTGATGGCGATCTACCTGAATCCCCTCGATGCCCTGCATGGCGACCTCGGGGTAGTGGCCCCCCAGGACGTGAGCCTGCTGCTCTCCAACAGCGGCGAAACCCAGGAACTGCTGGAGATCCTGCCCCACCTCAAACGCCGCGGCACGGCCCGGATCGCGCTGGTGGGGAGGGTGGAGTCGAGCCTCGGCCGCGGCTGCGACGTGGTGCTCGACGGTTCGGTGGACCGGGAGGTGTGCCCCCTCAACCTGGCCCCCACGGCGAGCACGGCCGTGGCGATGGCGATCGGCGATGCCCTGGCGGCGGTGTGGATGGAGCGGCGGGGGATCTCCCCCCAGGATTTCGCCCTCAACCATCCGGCCGGCTCCCTGGGCAAACAGCTCACCCTCACCGCCGCCGACCTGATGGTGCCGGTGCAGCGCCTGGTGCCGCTGGCGGCCACCACGCCACTGCCGGAGGTGATCGCCCACCTCACCGCCGATGGGGTGGGGGCCTGCTGGGTGGCCCAGCCGCTGCAGCCGCAGCGGATCGCCGGCCTGATCACCGACGGCGATCTGCGCCGTGCCCTCCAGAACCACGGGCCGGAGGAATGGAGCCAGCTGAATGCGGCCGATCTGATGACCGCCGATCCGATCACGATCGCGGCCGACACCCTGGCGATCGACGCCCTGCAGCAGATGGAACGCAACCGCCGCAAGGCAATCGGTGTGCTGCCCGTCACCGACGGCGACCTGAGCATGAAGGGGCTGCTGCGGCTACACGATCTGGTTCAGGCAGGCCTCACCAGCGGCTGAAGCTCAGGTTCGGCTCGTGCCCGCGCGGATCCCCCGGTCCCTGGCGCAGGGGTCAGCCGGCCTCGGCCGCTGCGATCGCCCTCGCCTGCTCGAGCTGGTCGGCGGTGTCCACCGACAGCGATTCCCCCTCCACCGGAAAGGTGCCGATGCCGATACCGGCCTCCAGCAGCCGCAGCTGCTCCAGCTTCTCGATCTCCTCCAGGGGAGAGCTGGGCAGGTGGGGCCAGCGGGCCAGCACATCAGCCCGATAGCCATAGATGCCCACATGCCCCCAGTACGGGGCATGGCCATGCCAGTCGGGGGGATCGACGCCGCGCACATGGGGGATGGCGGAACGGGAGAAATACAACGCCCGGCCATCGGCCGACACCAGCGTCTTGACCACGTTGGGGTTGTGCACCTTGTCGGCCCCCATCCGGTAGACGGGGGTGAGCACCTCGGGCACCGGCAGGCGCCGCTCGAATTCGGCCGCCATCGCATCGATCGCCGCCGGATCGATGAAGGGCTGGTCGCCCTGCACGTTGAGGATCACCGTGTCCTCGAGACGGTCCGCCGCACCGCCCGCCAGGGCCACGATCGCCTCCACCACCGAAGCGATCCGATCGCTGCCGGAACTGCACAGGGGACTGGTCGCCAGACCCTCCACCCCCCAGCCGCGGGCCGCTTCCAGCAGCTCCTCGCTGTCGGTGCAGAGCACCACGGCCGCCGGAGCCTGCGCCTGTCGGCAGCGCTCCAGTACGCGCTGCAGCATCGGCCGGCCACCGATGTCGGCCATCACCTTGCCTGGCAGCCGGGAGGATTCCAGCCGCGCCGGCACCGCCACGACGAACCGCATCCCCTCTATCCCATGGGCAGCGGGCACCCTATCGCCGCCACCTGCGACCGCAATAGCTGCGACCGCACCAGCTGCAGCACCAGCGCCAGTTCACCAGCCGCCGGTGAGCTGGCGTGCCCGCTCGACCAGGGCGGCCACCTGCTCCGGGTCGGCCGCCGGCCGCTCCCCTGCCGCCACGGCGCGGTAGAGGTCGGCCACCCGCCAGCTCTCGCTGGCCGGATCCTGCCCATGGCGCGGGATCAGGTGTAGATGGAAGTGGCGCGCCCCTTCTCCGAAGGAGATCGCATACACCCGGTCGCAGCCGCTGAGCTCTCGCACCAGGGCACTGCAGCGCTGCAGCATCGCCCCGAACCCCTCCATCTCCTCAGCCCCGAATTCGGCTGCCCCGCCGAGATGGCGCCGGGTATCCAGCAGCAACCACCCCGCCAGGGGGCTGGGCAGCGGATGGTGCCGCAGCAGCCAGGGGCCGGAGCGCAGGATCTCCAGAGCGCCGGCTTCCGGGCTCTGGTGCAGGCGGCAGACGCCGCAGGAGGGGTCGGGCATGCAGCAAGCTTGGGCGAGTGAGCGGCGCGGTGCCATCCCCTCCCTCCCCCCAGCCACCGATGCGGGCCCGGGTGCCCTGGCCGTGGTCACCGTGGCCCACCACAGCCAGGCCGTTCTGCCCAGGCTGGCCCGCGACCTGGCCCGGCAGAGCCGGCCGCCGCAACGCTGGCTGCTGGTGGACAACAGTCCCGACTCCGCACCGCTGAGCACCGCAGGGCTGGCCTTGATGCCCGAGCTGCTGCGGGGCCGGGAGGGTGACGGCTTCGGCTGCGGCTGCAACCGCGCCCTGGAGGCCCTCGCCCACAGCGGCTGGCGGGGCTGGGTGTGGCTGCTCAACCCGGACACCGGCCTACCGACCGGGGAGGAACTGGAGCAGCTCCTGCAACGGCTACGCCCCCTGCCCGCCACGGCCCTGGTGGGCACCGCCGTGCGGGAGGGAAACGGCTTCGAAGCCAGCGGCGGCTGGTTCGATGCCGGCCTTCGCTTCCGCCGCCGCCGCCTCGAAGCGGCCCACCTGGCAGCCGAGGGTCCGGTGGCCGTGGATTGGCTGAGCGGCTGCAGCCTGCTGCTCCAGCCCGAGGCGCACCACCCCCCCGCCCGCTTCGATCCCCGCTTCCCCCTCTATTACGAGGACATGGATCTCTGCCTGCGGCTGGCTGCCACCGGCGCGCCGGTGCTGTGGCTGCCCCGACCGGAAGTGCAGCACCGGCGCGGCAGCGGCAGCGCCGCGGCCAGCCCCCGGCGTCTGCAGCTCTCCACCCTGAGCTACCTGCGTTTCCTGCGGATCCACACCGCCGGCTGGGTGTTCGGGTTGCGCAGTCTGCGGCTGCTGCTGCTCAGCCTGCTGCGACTGCCGCTCCACCCCCGCAACAGCCTGGTGGCCCTGGGCAGCCTGGTGCGGGTGCTCGGGGAACCCTGATCGCGATGATGCCCCCCGCCACTCCCCTCGCCCTGTTCAACGGCAGCTACCTGGGCCGGCGTCCCACCGGCATCGGCGTGGTGGCACGCGACCTGGCGGAGGCGCTCGATCCCGGGCTGGTGCCGCTGCTGGACCCCCTCGGAGGCGAGCGGCCCGGCAGTCTGCCGATCCCCGACACCCTCTCGCCCGAGCACGGCCGGCGGGGCCACTGGCAGCGCCTCCGCTGGACCCAGAACGAACTGCCGAAGCTGCTGCGGAGCAGCGGCGCGCCGCTGCTCCTCTCCCCCCTGCCGGAGGCCCCGCTGGGGAGGAAGGTGCGCTCGCTGGTGCTGGCCCACGATCTGCTGCCGCTGCGCCATCCGCAGCTGACCCCCCTGCTCGCCTACCACCTGGCCTACGTGCCCCTGGTGCTGCACCAGGCCGAGAGGGTGCTGTGCAACTCCGAGGCCACCGCCCGGGAGGTGCACGACCGGCTCGGTGTGCCGACCCGGAAACTCGTACCGATCCGCCTCGGCTTCCGGCCCGGACTGCTCCAGCCGCTCGGCCTGCCGCGGGAGCCCTTCTTCCTGGTGCTGGGTCGGCACGATCCCCACAAGAATCTGGAGCGGGTGCTGCGGGCCTTCGCCCGGGTGGGTTCCCACGGCTCAGGCGAACTGGAGCTGCGGTTCGTCGGCCCCCACGACCGGCGCTACACCCCGAGGCTGCAACGCCTGGCGGCGGAACTCGGCATCGCCGACCGCTGCCGCTGGCAGGCCTGGGTGGATGACCAGGAGCGGCTGCAGCTGCTCAACCGCTGCCGCGGCCTGGTGATGGCAAGCCTGTGGGAAGGCTTCGGACTGCCGGCCCTGGAGGCGATGGCCTGCGGTACCCCGGTGATCGCGGTCCGGGCCGGAGCCCTGCCGGAGGTGGTGGGGGAGGCGGCCCTGCTGGTGGATCCCCGCCGGGTGGAAGAGATCAGCGACGCGCTCCGCCAGCTGGGGCAGGCCAGCCCGGCCCTGGAACGGCAGCTGGCCGCGGCCGGGGTGGCGCGGGCCGCCGGATTCCAGTGGAGCGACACCGCCAGAGCGGTGGAAGCGCTGCTCCGCTCCCTCGCCTGAACCGGGGCGAAGACAAGGGGCGAACAAAGGGGGCGAGGAGCGGGGGCGATTCAGGGGGTGGACGGAGCCCGGGGGAAACGCCAGGGGCGGCCCACTAGCGTTACCGAAAGATCAGTTCCCAGCGCCAGCGAGAGCCGTTGCACGCCCCCTTCCTCCGACTGATCCGACGCCGTAGCGAAACGGTCGATCAGCTGCTGAGGCTGCTCAGTTATCTGCCCAGAAGGCGCTTCCGGGCGCTGCTGCTGCTCGTTCCCCTTTCCCTGATCCCCGGCATCACCGATCTGATCAGCATCGGTGTGGTGGCACGGCTGGCCGGTGCCCTGATCGGCACCCCCCTCGATGACAAGGTGCCCTGGATGAAGGTGTTCGGGGGTAACACCTCCAATCAGACCGTCTGGCTGATCGCCATCTTCATCGGTGTTTCCTGGTTCTCCTCCTTCTCGAAGCTGACGCTGCAGGTGGTGCAGCAGCGGCTCACGGCCCAGGTGTGGCGCGACTTCTCCGACGCCATTCACAAACGGGTTCTCAATCAGCAGTACAGCTATCACCTGGTGCGCAGCACGGCGAAGCTGAGCTCCCTGATCATGAAGAACATCAAGGTGGCCTCCGGCGCCGTGATTTCGCCGTTGATGCGCATCGTAGGCAGCATCCTTTCGGTGATTCTGATCTCCGCCGGCATCCTGATTGCGGGCAAGGGGCTGGCCCTGGCCCTGATCATCACGCTCACCACCTGTTATCTGGTGTTCTCGCTGGTGATCACGCCCTATCTGCGCCATGCCAGCAACCAATCGGTGCGGCTCGACATCAAGTCGAATCACCTGCTGCTGGAATCCCTGGCCTCGATCAAGGACATCCAGCTCACCAACTCCGAAGGCCATTTCGAAAAGGCCTTCGTTTCGGCTGGCCAGGAAGCCCAGCGCTATCAGTGGATGTCGGCGATTCTGCCGATTCTGCCGCGGCTGCTGATCGAACCGCTCGGCATCACTCTGATCTTCGTGCTCGGCGCCCTGCCAGCCATCCTTAATAACGACCCGGGCCAGATCAAGGCCCTGATTCCTTCTCTGGCCGCTCTGGTGCTGGCCGCCCAACGACTCACCCCCCCGCTCCAGGACTTCTTCGGCTGCATCACCCAGCTGCGGGGCGGCCTGCCGAAGATCAAGAAAACGGTGGAACTTCTGGAGCTGCCCTACAGCAGGCCCACCCTGCAGACCCCGGGCGTGCCGCTGCCGGAATCGGTGTTTCCCCGCTTCTCGATCCGGCTGCGCAACGTGCATTACACCTACCCCAAGACCAGCCAGGAGGTGCTGCACGACATCAATCTCTCGATTCCGGTGGGATCCCGCGTGGCCCTGGTGGGCACCACCGGCAGCGGCAAGAGCACCACGGCCAACATCCTGCTCGGCCTGCTCGTCCCCCAGCAGGGAGCCCTCGAACTTGATGGTCAGCCGGTGGAAGAACTCGACGTGCCGGCCTGGCAGGCCAACTGCGCCCTGGTTCCCCAGCACATCGCCCTGCTGGATGCCAGCTTCCGCGAAAACGTGGCCTTCGGTCTCGAGGAGGAGGAGATCGACAACGACCGGCTATGGGAAGCGATCGAGGCGGCCCAGCTGGCCGAGTTCGTGTCCGAACTGCCCTACGGCCTGATGACGCCGGTGGGGGAGAACGGCATGAAGCTCTCCGGCGGGCAGCGCCAGCGCCTGGCCCTGGCCCGGGCCTTCTACCGCAATGCCCGCTTCCTGGTGCTCGATGAGGCCACCAGCGCCCTCGACAACCGCACCGAATCGGATGTGATCAGCGCCCTGCAGGTGATCGGCCGCCGCTGCACCACGGTGGTGATCGCCCACCGGATCAGCACGGTGGCCCGCTGCGATCGCATCTATGAATTCTCGAAGGGTCGGATCATGGACTACGGCAGCTTCGAAGAACTGAAGAACAGCTCCGGCACCTTCCGCGAACTGGCCCGTCTGGAGTCGATGCTCGATGCCTGACCTGGGCGGAATCAAGGCCGGCACCGGCCGGCTGCTGCGCCAGCGACTCCAACCGGCCGGCCGCTGGCTCTCGCGGGAATACAGGCGCGAGAGCGAATCGCTCGCCGCCTATTCCGGCCTTGTACGCCAGGCGTTCCGCGCTGAGCCCTTCCGCCCCTGGGTCGTTCCCGATGTGCATGTGGATGGCCTCTGGCACCCCCACACGGTGCTGGCGCCCCAGGAATCTCCGGCCCGCCGCGAACGCGACAACGCCATCCACCACTACGGCCACGATGTGGTGCTCAAGCGCTGGGCCGGATTGCCGCCGGTGGGCAGGCCCCTGCCCGTGCTGCTCGAACACGGGGTGAAATTCAGCCCCGATGCCGCCTTCGAGAAACCCGAACCCTGGACCCGGATCTACCTCTGCATGGGGGAGCAGCGGGCGGCGGTGCTCCGGCAACGCCATGGACTGCCGGCCGAGGCGGTGGGTCCATTCCTGCGCTATGCCCAGCCGGTGCTGGCGGAAGACGAACTGGAGGCCCTGCGCCAGCGGCTCGGGCCCTGCCTGCTGGTGATCCCCCCCCACTCGCTCGACCGCATCCCGCGCCACTGGGACCAGCAGCGCTTCCATGCCGCCGTCGACGAGATCTGTGCCCGCAGGGGCTTCCGCAGCGTGATCTGGATGGGGCACTGGAAGGATGGGCTGCCGCCCGACCTGCCCGCGCACTGGATCCCGGCCTGCAATGGCCACCGCTCCAATCCCTGGTTCCTCGATGCCCAGCGCACCGTGTTTGCCCTGGCCGGGGGCATGGTCACCTGCGCCCTGGGAACCCACGTGGGCTATGCCCAGGCCCTCGGGGTGCCGATACTGCTTCTGAAACTGGCTGTGGAGCAGGACTTCAGCGGCCGCAGCGAAAAGAACCGGCTCAGCGAGACCCAGGAGTGGGACGACCGGGCCAGCCTGATCGAGGCCCTGGCCCCCGGCCTGGAGCAAGGCGAATGGACCGGCCTCGATCCCGCCGAGGTGACCCGCCTGCTCGACCCCTACTTCGGCTTCGCCCGCCACCGCGATCCGGCCACGATGGCGAGGCTGCTGACGGGGGAGACCTGAGGCCATGGCCACGCCTCGCCCCAGCCAGGAGCCACTGAGCATCGTCACGGTGGTGATGAACCGCAGCCACCATCTGCGCCACAGTGCCCCCCTGGTGGCCCGCTGGCCTCGCCACGCCGAGCACCTGATCCTCGACTGGTCGAGCCGGGTGCCGGTGACGGCCGCCGACCTGCCGGACGACCCCCGCATCCGCCTGGTGCGGGTGGAAGGGGAACAGGAGTGGTCGCCGGGGCGCAGCTTCAACCTGGCCTTCGCCCTGGCCCGGCATCCGCTGCTGCTCCGCCTCGACGGGGATTCCTGGCCCACCGATCCGCAGCTGGAGCTGCCGCCCCTGGCAGCGGGCCACTACCGCCGGCTGCCGATCGGCGGGGGCCTCACCGGCCTGCTGCTGATCCACCGCGAGGATCTGTGGGCAGTCGGTGGCTTCAACGAACGGCTGAGCGGCTACGGCTTCGAGGACAAGGACCTCGACCGTCGTCTCGCCGATCGCTTCGCCTGTGAGCTGCTGCCTGAAGGCAGCTTCGCCACCCTCCCCCACGACCACCGCGACCGCTCGGCTGCCTTCGCCCTCGGCGGATCGCCCGCCTGGGCCCTGCACCAGGCCCGGGCCCTGATGGAGGAGAGCAAGGCCCGCAACCGGGTGATCGCCGAGTACGAGTCGTGGTCGGCCCAGCAGCCCCGCCTGCGCTACGGCCCGCTGCCCTCCGCCCCCTCCGGCGAAGTGCTGCAGCGGCTGCCGGGCCAGGGGGCAGCCATCCCCGGCCCACTGCAGGAACGGCTGGAAACGGCCGGCACCGGGGCCTATCTCGAAGCGATGTTCTGGATCCCCCAGGAGCAGATCCAGTCGCGGATTCCGCCACCGCTGCAGCAGCGGCTGCGCCGCAGCCTCCGGCTGCAGCGCCTCCACCACAGCCTGTTCGTGCCCCTCGTGCTCGGCCTGATCGGCCTGCTGCACCGGCTGCTGCGCTGGCAGGAG
>Ga0164293_10000141_pt1 | contig 48815 bp, 44 predicted proteins | sample GEODES118metaG_FD_111487 | JGI IMG/M metagenome (GOLD analysis project Ga0164293, IMG submission 111487) | Eutrophic lake water microbial communities from Lake Mendota, Wisconsin, USA - GEODES118 metaG | ecosystem: Environmental > Aquatic > Freshwater > Lake | place: USA: Lake Mendota...
ATCATTGCGCATATCGACCATGGGAAGTCGACACTCTCTGACCGCATTTTGGAGCTCACGAAGGCTGTTGATGCGCGCGATATGCGGGCCCAGTATCTCGACTCAATGGACCTCGAGCGCGAGCGCGGGATCACGATCAAGGCGCAAAACGTACGCGTGGAGTGGAAGGGTCATACTTTCCACCTGATTGACACACCGGGTCACGTCGACTTTGGTTATGAGGTGAGCCGATCACTGGCGGCATGTGAGGGAGTCGTACTTGTAGTCGATGCTGCCCAAGGCATCGAAGCACAAACTCTTGCCAACTGTTATCTCGCTCTGGAGCATGACCTTGAGATCGTGGCAGCTCTCAACAAGATTGATCTTCCTGCCGCAGACCCAGATCGCTACGCGATGGAAATTGAAACGGTGCTTGGAATTCCCGCTGAAGACATTCTGCGAATTTCAGCCAAGACCGGCGAGGGAGTCGATCTACTTCTAGATGCGGTGCTTGATCGCATTCCTGCGCCGAAGGGCGATGCGGACGCTCCGCTGCAGGCGCTCATCTTCGACTCCCAGTACGACCAATATCGTGGCGTTGTTTCAAGCATCCGTGTTGTGAATGGCACCCTCACTGCGGGATCAAAACTGCAGTTCATGAACGCCAATGCAACTCAGGATGCAGTTGAAATTGGTGTGCGTCGACCCACACCAACGCCCGTGGCTGAACTCGGTCCCGGAGAAGTGGGATATCTGATCGCTGGCATCAAAGATGTTGGCGAGGCGCGAAGTGGTGAGACCGTAACCATGTTGAGCCGTCAGGCCTCGGAACCGCTGCCCGGATACCAGGATCCAAAGCCGATGGTTTTTTGTGGTCTTTATCCAATCGATGGTGACGACTTTGAGCTGCTCCGCGAGAGCATCGAAAAGTTGAAACTCAACGATGCTTCAATCACCTACGAACCCGAAACTTCAGGTGCTCTTGGTTTTGGATTCCGATGTGGGTTCCTTGGTTTGTTGCACATGGAGATTGTGAAAGAGCGCCTCGAGCGCGAATTCAACCTCGCGTTGATTGCAACGGCTCCTTCAGTTGAATATCGCGTGCGCAAGACCAATGGCGATATTGAAATTGTTGATAACCCTGCTGACCTGCCACCAACGCAGAATATCCAGCACATTGAAGAGCCTTATTTCCGTGTGAGCATCATCACGCCAAAGGAATACACCGGCACGCTCATGGATCTGTGCCAATCGCGTCGTGGTGAACTCGGCAAGCTCGAATATCTCTCACCTGAGCGCGTTGAGATGCACTACCAAGTTCCACTTGCGGAAGTTGTGGTTGATTTCTTTGACCAAATGAAGAGTCGATCACAGGGTTATGCATCATTGGACTACGAACTCTCTGGCTACCGCGAAAGCAATCTGGTGAAGGTTGACTTGTTGCTCAACGGTCAGCCAGCTGATGCATTCAGCACGATCGTGCATCGTGACAAGGCCTTTGACTACGGGCGTCGGATGTGTGAGAAGTTGAAAGAGCTAATCCCACGGCAGATGTTTGACGTGCCGATCCAGGCAGCTATTGGTGGCAAAGTTATTTCGCGTGAGACCGTGAAGGCCAAGCGAAAAGACGTTCTCGCTAAGTGCTACGGCGGCGACATCACGCGTAAGCGCAAACTGCTGGAGAAGCAAAAGGAAGGCAAAAAGAAGATGAAAGCAATTGGTCGCGTGGAAATTCCAGGCGATGTGTTCATCTCTGCCCTCAAATTGGACGATTGACCGTGTCGGATTCCGGCGCCACCTTCAGGTCCCTCAAGCATCGCAATGCGCAGCTCTTCTTTTTTGGGTTGATGATTTCCAATGTCGGCTCGTGGATGCAGCTGACCGCCACTTCAGTTCTCTTGTATGAATTGACCGGCGATGCAACCACGCTCGGTGTCAACGCTGCCGCTCAGTTTCTACCGATGTTGCTCCTTGGCATTTGGGCGGGGGCAATTGCTGATCGTGTGAATCGGCGCCGATTAACAATGATCATGCAAGCGGGCATGGCGTTGCAGGCGTTCCTTCTTGCTGGGATGGTGTTAATTGGAAATGTAAATGCGCCTGCGGTTTACCTGCTGTCGCTATTTCTCGGTGTGGTCAGTGCAATTGATAACCCAGCCCGACGCGGGCTTGTGATTGAACTCGTGGAGAAAGATGACATTTCAAATGCAATGTCACTGAACACGGCAGTGATGACCGGGTCACGCATCTTTGGTCCGGCGTTGGCGGCATTATTGATCGGACCACTCGGGCCTGGATGGCTGTTCTTTGGCAATGGTGTTTCATTTGCCGCATTGATTGGCTCGATTGCGGCAATTGACGAACGCAAGCTCTACCGCACACCTCCAGCACCACCTGGTGGCACTCCGGTGCGCGACGCATTTCGATATGTGCGTGGCCACTCAGAACTGTTTCCGGTTTTCGTTACTTTCTCCGTGGTTGCCACATTTGCTTTCAACTACAACGTCTCGCTTCCCAAACTCGCTGATCAACGATGGGATTCCCCCGACGCTTACGGTTGGTTGTTGGCCGCGGTGAGTTTCGGAAGTCTGCTCGGTGCATTGGTCGGTGCAAAGCAGCACACGCTCACATACAAGTGGTTCACCCTCGCTGGGGTCATGCTGGCAGTAGGGAACATCTCAATGGCGTGGGCGCCGAATCTGCCTCTTGCATTCATTGCGGCACTGCCACTTGGTGCTGGTGGCGCAGCGTTTGTTGCGGCCAGCAACTCGATCTCGCAATACGACGCTCCTCCTGACATGCGCAGCCGGATGCTTGCACTCGTTGCCGTGGCATTTCTGGGTTCAACACCGATTGGTGGCCCAATAACTGGCTGGGTGGCAGATCATGTGAGTGTTGAGTGGTCGCTTGGCTACGGCGGGGTCATAACCTTTGCTTGCATGGCATGGTTGACATTCAGAACGGACGTGGTGAAGTGAGCACGGCAATTCACTGGTTCCGCCGCGACCTTCGCGTGGCAGATAACCCATCGTTGGCTGCGGCATGCTCCCACGGTGAAGTTATTCCAGTGTTCATTCTCGATCCTGAATTCATGGACCGACCCGTTACGCCCCGAACACATTTTCTATTTGCTGCATTGCGTTCGCTGAATGAATCGCTCAGTGGTTCTTTGGTGTTACGGACCGGTGCGCCAGCTGAGGTGTTGTCCGAATTGGCGCGCACAACCGGAGCTACAGAGGTTTATTGTGCGAAGGATTTCGCACCATACGGTCGGCGACGCGATGGAGAAGTTGCTGCGGCCCTAAAAGAGCACGGAGTAAAGCTTCGAGGAATTGGATCACCATATGCGGTTGATCCCGGGGTGGTGCTCAAAGATGACGGCACACCGCTTGCTGTTTTCACCCCATATTTCAAGCGTTGGATGAATATTGGATGGGCAGATCCAATAGAGACTCCAAAAGCATGCTGGGCAACAGGTGTCGCATCTGAAAACTTGCCCGATATCGAAACGTCTCCTCATTCGCTTCCCATAGCAAGCGAGAAAGCTGCATGGGAGCGATGGGATGTTTTCTCTGGAACTGCACTCGCTGGCTATCCCGATAATCGAAACTCGCCTGGTATTGATGGCACGAGCATGATGTCGCCATATCTTCGTTTCGGTTTGGTGCATCCACGCCAACTGCTTGCAGAATCTCACCCGCATGACGTCAACAAGAGTTTTGTGAGCGAGATCTGTTGGCGCGAGTTCTATGCGGATGTGTTGTTCAACAAACCACAGACAGCGTGGGAAAACTTGCAAGCAAAGATGAACGTTCTTCCGCATGACACGGGGTCAATCGCCGAAGAGCGATTCAAAGCGTGGTGCGCGGGCCGAACTGGCTATCCGATTGTTGATGCTGGTATGCGCCAGTTGCTTGCCACGGGCTGGATGCACAATCGGGTTCGCATGATCGTGGCGAGTTTCCTCGTGAAGGACCTGCACTTACCGTGGCAATGGGGTGCGCGTTACTTCATGCGTCACCTTGTTGATGGTGACTTGGCATCGAACAATCACGGCTGGCAATGGACTGCTGGTACGGGCACAGATGCAGCTCCTTATTTCCGCGTGTTCAACCCAACGATGCAGTCTGAAAAATTCGACCCACCAGGGGACTACATCCGTAGGTGGGTGCCAGAACTCGAAGACTGCCAAGCAATTCATGCCCCTTCCACAGCCGATGCAGGTGTCCCTTCGGGTTATGTAGCGCCAATAGTGGACCATTCCGTGGAGCGAGATGAGTCGCTTCGCAGATACAAAATCGTGTCGGGCAAATAAACTCAATGCCGATGTTGGACGAGCGAAAGACCGCGATCCTGATGGCTGTTGTGCAGGAGTACATCGCCACGGCTCAGCCTGTTGGCTCATCGCACATCGCCCAAGTTTCAGGAATCAAGGTTTCGCCTGCAACGGTTCGAAACGACATGGCTTCGCTTGAACAAGATGGTTACCTTGCTCAGCCCCACACTTCTGCAGGGCGCGTGCCCACGGACAAGGGATACCGGTTGTTTGTCGACCAGATTGCTCCCCAGGGTGGTGTTGATGCCCAGACCCGTCAACAAGTCGGCACATTCTTTGATTCAACACACGGCCGCCTTGAGGAACTGCTTCAGAACACAACTCACCTTCTTGCGGACCTCACCAAATATGCCGCTGTTGCAGTTGGGCCCAAAGCTGAAGTAGCGGTAATGCGCTCGGTTCAAGTGGTTGGATTGAGTGCGTCTAACGCAACTGTTGTTGTGGTGCTCTCAAATGGTTCGGTTGAAAGTGCCACGATTGAGCTACCTGATGGTGTGGGGCAAACCCACCTAGGCGCAGCAACTGTGCATCTTTCAAATGCGCTCGTGGGCAAATCGATGTCTGGTGAAATCAACGTGATGGCAACGGGCGAGGATCTCGTTGATTCAATCTGTAAGCGCGCGATGGACGCAATCGTCTCTCACGCCACAGATCAACCGGTCTACATGGGTGGCGCCAGTGCGATGGCCCGAGCATTTGATGCGGTTGACACTGTGCGGGCGATTCTCGGCACCCTTGAGCAGCAATATGTAGTTGTTTCACTTGTGCGTGATGTTCTCGGTCGCGGATTGAGTGTGGCCATCGGGGGCGAGCACGGTGTTGAGCCCTTAGCGGCGTGTTCGGTGATTGTTGCTCCGGTAGTTGCTGACGGTGAGCACATTGGCACGGTTGGAGTTCTGGGGCCCACTCGCATGAACTACCCGAAGGCAATGGCCACCGTGGGTGTTGTAAGTGATGAACTCGGCCGACGGCTGTCGGAAAGCTGATTTCTGATGGCGACCGATTTTTATCAAGTTCTTGGCGTGCAACGCAACGCCTCGTCTGATGCCATCAAAAAGGCTTATCGAGTTAAGGCTCGAGAGTTTCATCCTGATTCAAATCCAGATGATCCACAGGCTGAAGAGCGTTTCAAAGAAGTTGCGCGCGCATATGAAGTGTTATCGGATCCGGATTCGCGCGCTCGCTATGACCGTTATGGCGAAGATGGGCTCAGTGGTGCCGGCATGGCTGATGGTTTTGGTGCCGGCGGTCTTGGTGACCTGTTCGGTTCAATCTTTGGTGATGCGTTTTCCTTCACGGGTGGTGCCCAATCAGGGCCACCGCGGGGTCAGGACATCGAGGCGTATGCCGATATCTCACTCGCGCATGTGATCACCGGTGGCGCAGTGCCAGTCGAAGTGCGCACTGCGGTGCGTTGCGATGACTGCAATGGCTCTGGTGCTGGCGAAGGAACCAAACCGGTGAGTTGCAGCGATTGCGCAGGCACGGGGCAGCAGCGCAGAGTGCGTAACAGCATGCTTGGCCAGATGATCACCACTTCACCGTGTCAACGCTGTGGTGGCATCGGCGAAGTTGTAGTTACACCGTGTAAGTCGTGTGGTGGCGATGGCCGCAAGATCACCAACGTGACCTATCAAGTGGACATTCCAGCAGGGGTGGACACCGGGCAAACCCTGCGCCTTAGCGGGTGTGGGGCTGTGGGTCCGCGCGGTGGTGGCACCGGAGACTTGTACGTGCATGCGCGTGTTGCACGTGATGAAATTTTCTCCCGCGACGGCTTTGACCTAGTAACAGTGCTTCCGATCAGCTTTGCTCAGGCTGTTCTTGGGCTCACCATGAACATTGATACTTTCGACGGCGAAAAGAAACTGACCGTGCCCAAAGGTACTCAGCCCCACACAGAATTGGTGCTTCCAGGGCTCGGTATTCCGAGGCTCAATCAACGCGGTAGAGCGGGTGGGCGTGGCGACCTGCGTGTGATTGTCACCGTTGAAGTGCCAACCAAGCCCAGCGCGGAAGAACTCGAGTTGATCACGCGTCTGGCGGAATTGAATGGTGACGACACTAGCGATGGTTCTAAGAGCCTGATCGATCGACTGAAACGGCCACGGCGTGATTGACGAACTCCGAACCAGTGCAGCTCACTGTTTCGTGACCGATCTTCAGAATCCGATTCTCGAAGAACTTGATCTCCATCATCTGCGCAAAGTGCTTCGTGTGCGTGATGGTGAGCGCATAACTCTGAGTGATGGCAACGGTCAATGGTGCAGTGCCTACTTCACAAAGTCAGGAATCTTGCGCGATGGCGAGATATTCCTCGCGCCTCATCCTGCACACAGCCGCATTGCGGTCGTGCCCCTCAAAGGTGATCGCACGGAACTTGTCGTACAAAAAGCCACAGAGATTGGGATTAGTGAGATCGTTATCGTTGAACCCACTGCGCGCTCAGTTGTCCGGTGGGACGAACGCAAACAGAAGTCAGAGATGCAGCGCCTTGGGCGCATCGCTCGGGAGGCTTCAATGCAATCGCGTCGAGTGTTTTTGCCTCACGTGACTGGGCCGAAGCCGATTAAGGAATTGGCTGGAGATGGTTTTTCCGTGGCTGAGCCTGGCGCAACCGGCATTTTCTCAGGGCTTTCTGTTTTGATAGGGCCTGAGGGTGGTTTCACTGAAGAAGAGTTGGGGTTATTCAATGACTCTGTGGATCTTGGGCAGACAATTCTGCGTGCAGAAACCGCAGCGATTGTTGCATCAGCACTCGTAATGGCAAATGCAAAGCGGGTGATCCAATGAGTGAAGAAGATCTCGATGCTCCAACCGCGTTCACCAAAATGGTGGGTGAGCGCATTAGGGCGATTCGTAAACAGAGGCGCTGGTCTCTTGGCGAACTTGAAGCACAGTCCAATAACGAGTTCAAAGCCTCAGTGGTTGGTGCTTATGAACGCGGCGAGCGCGCGATATCAGTACCCCGCCTTGAGGGGCTAGCCAGACTTCTCGGTGTGCCAGTAGATCAGTTGCTCCCAACATCAACTGAGCGCGTGAGTGATTCCAGAAGCAGCTCTGCACCTGTGAAGTTACGAATTGATGTGGCCAAACTTTCCACTTTTGAAGGTGCTGAATTCAAGATGCTGGAGCGTTATCTCCGAATGCTGCAGGTGAAGCGTCAGGACTTCAATGGCAAAGTCATCACCGTGCGTTCCGATGATTGGCGAGCCATTGCAGTGATGCTTGATTGCGAAGTTGATCAAGTTGGTGAGCGATTGGGTGAACTCGATCTGCTGTTCGTTCCGCCCGCAGCGCAGTGAAAAGCACCTTGCCGCCACCGGATCAGTTCGGGGTTTATCTTCACATCCCGTTTTGTTCTCGGCGCTGTGACTATTGCGCCTTCGCAACCTGGGATGACCGTGGACATCTTCAAGCTGAGTACATGGCGGCGTTGTTGCGTGATGTTGAGCAAGCAGTTGCCAACGGACTGCAAACCGTTGACACAGTGTTTGTCGGTGGAGGAACCCCTTCACTAGTAGACCCTGATCAGTTGATGTCTGTGATCAATGCACTTCCACTATCGCTAAAACCTGAAATCACAATTGAATGCAATCCAGACAACGTGTCCGAAGCACTTATGCATGCCTATAAGAAGGGTGGGGCCACGCGAATCAGTCTTGGTGTGCAATCGATGCGCACCAATGTGCTCAAGATTTTGGGCCGCGAACACAATCCCGAAAACGTTCGCACTGCAGTTGGAGCAGCTAAGGCTGCCGGTATTGAAGAAATCAACCTGGATCTCATCTACGGCTCGGTAGGGGAGTCAATTGATGATGTGCGCTCCACTATTAGTGAAGTGGTCGCTCTCCAGCCAACGCATGTCTCTGCATATGGCCTAACTGTGGAGCCTGGAACTCCGCTGTCTCGCGATCCTTCGCGCTTTCCTGATGATGATGACGAAGCCGACAAGTACCTGTTGATCAATTCTCTTCTTGAAGATGCGGGCTATGCGAACTATGAAATTAGTAACTGGTCACGGCAGGGTTCAGAGTGTCGGCACAATCTTCTTTATTGGCGCCAAGGCAACTATCTCGGTTTTGGATGTGCGGCGCATTCGCATGTCAGTGGTCGCCGCTCGTGGAATGTGCGTACACCAGATCGTTATATCGATCTGGTTGCAAGTGGCGAGTCGCGCGAAGCATCTTTTGAGGACCTGAGCGCGGAGGCGAGAACCCTTGAAGCACTCCAGTTGGCATTGCGAATGCGCGATGGAATCAGCGAAAACCATCTTCTTGCTATCGATCTTGAGATGCTTGAGGAATTCTTGATTCGTGAAAATGGCAGGATTCGCCTCAACCCCCGCGGGCGCCTAGTGGCCAACGAAATCGCTGTGCGCCTGGTTGCGGGCTCTTGAAAACTCCGAAATGCCTGCGACACTTGCCCGCTGCTAGCCTAAGTTCCGCCTAATAGGCATTGCCTTTAGGGCGCGTAGCTCAGTTGGTTAGAGCGCTACCATGACACGGTAGAGGTCCCGGGTTCGAGTCCCGTCGTGCCCACCACGCAGAGGGATTTGCATGAACTACTTGGGTGGAGCCACACCTAAATCGATTCGGACAAGTGAACTGATTCTTGATACTGCAGAGTCAGAACTCATGCTCACGGGCTTAGACCATGTGACCTTCACGTCCATTGCTCGTGCCGCAGGGCTCACAACTGGGGCAATCTATTCACGTTATGAGAACAGTTCTGAGATGCTGGTTGCTTTGTGGGAACTCCGATTTCGCCCCGCGCTCGAAGCGTTTCTGGCGTTGTATGAGGCCGCAGTACTGAACCCGGACGACAAAACATTGGTTGATGATCTTGCCAATTGGATGCTTGAGCCATCCACGGAATTGGTATTGGCTCTAGAGGCACTCGCTATCGCCAATCGTGTGGATGAACTCGAGGAATTGATTTATCCATTTGTTGCTGGCGTTGCAAAAGCTCCGACACCACTAAGTGGAATGCGATTTGCCACGCTGTCAATCCTGCTTGGCTCCATTATCTATTTTCCGTTTTCAAACGGACGTAAATTTGCTCGGGCACTAGCAGAGACAGTGGTGCGCTTAGGACGCGTCGCAAGTGTTCGGGATTTTGGCCCACGTCAGCACGCAACTGTGCCAACAATTGAGAATGATGAAACAGAAATTGATCCACTGATTCGTAGTTTGCTTGTTGCAACGCGTTCGGTAATTGCGCGTTCCGGTTTTGAACACGCAACTGTGTCGCGGATCGCCCGCAAGTGGGGGCATAATCCTTCGACTATTTACCAACATCTAGAAAACAAATCGGAACTGTTGGCAGAGACGATTCGTCATGCGCTCAGCCATAGCCTTATCGCGCGCCATGATTCTGGAGACATGGATGATTTGATTTTGGTCATTGGTCAAACAATCACAAATCATCTGAGTCCAAGTCGTCGCGAGTACCTCCGTTTTCGTCTCGAAGCCCATGTAGCAGGGTTGCATCACAGTGACATCGGTGCTGTGTTGTTGGATGAGTATGCGAGATATCAGAAGCGATTCGCCGCATCATCACAAGTGCCACGTGGAATCCAGTTGGTGGCATCTGAGTGCAGCAACGCCGCGTATCTAGGGCGCGCGATGCTGATGCCATTTGTGCCTGGTTGTGCTGAGTTTGATTTCCGTCCATTTGGAGAGAGCTTCGCCACGATTAGTGCTGAAGCTGCGATAGCTACGCGGTAAACAAAATGGCGTTTCGTTTTCAGCGCTCAATCAAGTTGATGCCTGGTGTCAGGTTGAATTTCTCCAAGACCGGAATCGGTGCCTCTTTTGGTGTACCCGGCTTGCGAGTGGGTTACGGTCCACGTGGTCGGACACGATCCGTAGGTATTCCGGGAACCGGAATGTCGTGGCGTGAGACCAAGAGTTATGGGAGCAGCACAAAGCGCCGCTCATCTTCGCGGTCGGTGCCGCCACCGCCACCTTCGCAGCCACGCAAACCCGGCTGGTTCGCACCGAAACTTGAGAAAGAATTCTGCAAGGCGTTGGAAGAAATGACCGTGACTTCCATTGGTCAGATGGCGACCAAACATTCTGAAGTTAGAGCATCAATGGGTGCACTGGCAGGGATGATGTGTCTGCAGTCGGGCGATACAGATGACTTCGCCGAAGCGCGCAAATGGCTGGAGCTCGCGTGGTCCACGGGTCGCGAGCCCAACAGTGAGCCAGTTGCGCGAAAGTACATGAACTTTGGTGTGGAGATGACCGTAACTGTTGCTGCTGGGGTGCAGACCCAAGCGGGGCTTACCCGTGAAGCGATTGCCTTGGCACTAGTGGAGATCTACCAACAGGCCGGCGAGCTTGACTTAGCAATCGATCTCATAGACGGCGAGCAGATCAATTCCATCGCTGCGGTGTCACTTGCGGAATTGTTCATTCTCAAAGAGTGCTTTGATGAAGTGATTGACATGACCGATGGCATCACGAACGAAGACGATGCCACCGCTCTGCTTTGTGTCTTTAGAGGTATCTCTTTGCGGGAGAAAGACATGTTCGTTGCTGCCCGAGAGGCATTCAAAGAGGCACTCCGAATCCGTTCACGAAATGTTGAGGTACGAAATCGGGCTTGGATCGAAAGATCCGCGTGTTACTTAGCCGAAGGTAAGCGCGGAATGGCTCGTAATGATCTTGAGCGCATCATGGCGGTGGATAGTGATTATCCAGGCCTCATAGAAGCGTTGGAGAATCTGCAGGGAGAAACCCCAGAGGAGTCACCCGAAGCGGACTAAGCGTCTGTAAAACTTCTGCAACCCCATGGCGATTCTTCTAGCTTCTTTTTCTGCGCTGTTCTATGGCGTAGCCGACTACTGCGGTGGTCGAGCTACGCGCCACGCAACTTCAGCTGCCGTTACGGTTCGCGGGCAACTGGCGTCAGTAGTGCTGATTGCGATCTTGCTACTTGCCGATTGGGAAGCCACCCCAGCGGCTTCAGACTGGGGTTGGGGTTTGCTCGCAGGTTTGGCGGGCGGGGCAGGTCTACTTGCGTTCTACAGAGCGATGGCCAGTGGCGCAATGACGGTAACAGCACCGATTTCAGCGGTGGTGGGGGCGGTTGTTCCCGTTGTATTCGGTTTTGCTCAAGGCGAACGCCCCGGTGCGCTGGCGACGATCGGGATCGCCATTGCGGTTGCTTCCGTGGCACTTGTTAGTTCCTCGACAAGCGCGCGTCATGTTGATGCCTCTTGGCGAATGATCTTGATGGCGGTGGCATCTGGATCGTGTTTTGGTTTGATCTTCGTGCTCTTGAGCCACACTTCAGACGATGCAGGAATGTGGCCGCTACTTGGGATGCGTTTGTCTTCTATCCCCACCGTGCTGATCGTTGCACTTGTTGCCAGGAAGTCTTTGGCTGTGCCGCGATCGGCACTCGCTATAACGATCGCATCTGGTGTTCTCGACACTTTGTCGAATGGTCTCTACTTACTCGCCACACGGCACGGCATGCTCATCATCGTTGCGGTAGTGACTGCTCTTTATCCCGTTAGTACTGTGTTGCTAGCAACCAGTCTTGATGAGGAGCGCGTGTCACGCTCACATCTTGTTGGCATGGTCGGCGCGGGAGTGGCGCTCGTGTTGGTCAGTCTTGCGCGGGATTGAACACTGCCTCTGAGTCACGAGCCGCGGCCTTGTAGATGCCCTTAGCCATAAGGCTCAACTCAAGTTTGCGCCGGCGGTTATAAATATCGGCCCGAATCGCATGCACATAGGGGTCGTCATTAGCTGCCCAGCCCGCGAGGTCAGCAAGGTGGCACGCGAGTCGTTCATCGCCATTGTTCATTGCCTCCAGTGCGCGATTGGCAAGAACCATCGGGCCGCCTGCTAGCTCAGAAATTGCAGATGCAAGTTCAGTATTGCGTGATGGTTTCAGGCTTGAAGCTTCGCCATCCCACCAGCCACCGAATTGACGCCAGACATTGTGGACGACGAACTCTGGCTCGTCGTATAAAGGCCGCAAATACGGCTTGGCGATCGTTTCTTGTGGCACTTTCACTGTGTGAATGATGTCGTTGAGCGTGTGACCTTCATTCATCATTCGGATCACATCAGTTGTGAGGTCTTCAAGTGCGGTGGCAATCTCGTGAAGCACGCGTGCGATGCGCGCTTTGCCAGTGATTGGCAAACCGTGAGCAGGTAGTAGCAATTCGGGTTCTTGGGCGATCATCTTTCGTAGAGCTCGAGCCCAATCGACGGGGTAGCGCTGTACCTTCTGGGGGTTTCCTGCATTCGGGAAATTCCAGATAATGAAGTCGCCAGTCATGATCCACTTCTTTTCAGGCACGAAACACCACAAGTGATCATCGGTCTCACCTTTTGAGTGGTGTAACTCGATGTCGACTCCACCGAGATTCATACTGTGCTGCTCGGCGAAGGTTTGGTCGGGGAGAAGAGTGTTCTCGGGAAGGAACCGGCGCGCCTGCTTGCCGATGTCCTTAACCTCAATTCCTGCACTCGCTTCGCCGATCGACAAGTTCATGTCTGAATTGATGCCACCAAACTGTCGAGCATTGATCAGAAGGTTCCAGTTATTTGTGTCGCGATACCTCTGAATACGGTCTGGGACATTTTCGTGTCCGATCACCAGGGGCTTGTGATCGCTTCGAGATTGGGCATGGGCTGCAAACGCGGCACTACCGCCTACATGATCTGCGTGACCGTGCGTATAAAAAAGGTGAGAGATCGGTTTTTTGCGCCATTTTGCAATCTCGCTAACAACCGCGGCACCTGTGTGCACGCCGCTGGCGTCAAAGCATGCAATGCCATCGCCGTGATCCCAGGCAACGCAATGACTGAAGGATTCAACCATTGCGAGGCCATCACTGACTTCACTCAACTGCTGATTCACACGGTTGATCAATACATCGACTTTTTGTTCGTCGATTATCTCCGATGAAATCGCAAGCAGATCATCCATGTTTTCCCCCAATTTTGAACTCAGCGAGCGAGGCCAAGAACTCTCTCTCCGAGAATATTCCTCATCACATTCGAGGTGCCGCCCATGATTGTGTAGGCGGGAGCATAGGCGAGTCCATTGGTTACGTCATCCAGCAGGGTGGCCTCTGGGCCGAGGATCCGCCATGCGAATTCGGCTACTCGTTGCTCGTGTTCGGTGCAGAAGCATTTGGTGGCGGCGGCAAATCCCGCTGGGGCTTGCTGAAGAACTTCACGAGCCACGAGAATCCTGCCGATTGCGAAGCCGGACTCCAACTTGGCTATCTCTTGGCGCACAAGTGAATCGTTCATGTCCGCGCGAGCCTTTGCATACTCGTATTGGTAGTAATTGGAAACGAGACGATCGATGCCGCCGCGTTCGTGTTCAAGTTGCACCATGGTTTGCTTGAAAGCTCCACCTTCGGTGCCGACCATGTTGGTGATCGGAACACGAACATCGCTGTAGAAGACCTCGCAGAAGTGCCGGTTTTGGGTCAGATCTTTGATCCTGCGAATTTCAATACCTGGGGTATTCATTGGCACAACAATTTCGCTGATGCCTTCGTGCGGACGCCCTTCGCGGCTGGTTCGGCAGATCAAATAGCAGTAGTCCGCATCAGCGCCGAATGAGGTCCAAATTTTTTGGCCGTTGATGATCCATTCATCACCGTCGCGTTGGGCAAAAGTTTGCACCGAAGCAAGATCGCTACCTGAGTTGGGTTCGCTCATGCCGATGCACCAAGTCACCTTGCCTTCGAGAATCTCGGGAAGGAATCGCTCTTGCTGTTCCTTTGTGCCGAATCGAATAAGCGTTGGACCCATTTGCCGATCCGCGAACCACGATGCGGCAATCGGTGCTCCGGCTTTGATCATTTCTTCAGCGATTATCAATCGATCAATCGCTGGCCTGCCACCGCCACCAAATTCTTTGGGCCAAGTGAGACCAATCCAGCCAAGACGACCGAGTTCCATTGAAAACTCACGCGAATAGCCGTTCATCCATGCGTCATTCGAGCGGCCATATTTCTTTACGGCACTCGAGGCCACATCCCTGGCTTTTTCGCGCAGTTGTTGCTGTTCGGGAGTCCAGCCGAATTCCATGCTTTGAATCTACGGCTCATGACCGCTTAAGCCTTGGTCCTGTTGGGGCTGCGCTAAGGTTTACAAGTCCAATACAAGTTGCAGCAAACGGGCTGCCCGCGAAGGAGTTCACATGGCCAAGATCAAGGTCGCCAATCCCGTCGTAGACCTCGACGGTGACGAGATGACACGAATCATCTGGCAGTTCATCAAAGACCGCCTCATCCTTCCGTATCTCGACATTCCGATTGACTACTACGACCTCGGCATGGAATACCGAGATGAGACCAACGATCAGGTCACTGTGGACGCTGCCAATGCAATCTTGAAACACGGCGTCGGCATCAAGTGCGCAACCATCACGCCCGATGAAGCACGTGTTGAAGAATTCAAGCTGAAGAAAATGTGGAAGTCGCCAAATGGCACTATCCGCAACATCCTCGGTGGCGTGGTGTTCCGTGAGCCAATTATCTGCAGCAACATTCCGCGCCTCGTGCCCGGCTGGACCAAGCCAATTGTGATTGGTCGTCACGCACACGGCGATCAATACAAAGCAACAGACTTCAAGGTTCCCGGCCCTGGAACTGTGACAATCTCCTGGACTCCAGACAACGGCGGTGAGCCAATTCAGATGGAAGTTGCAAAGTTCACTGGCTCAGGCGTGGCAATGGGCATGTACAACTTCGATGACAGCATTCGCGACTTTGCGCGCGCATCATTGCGTTACGGCCTGCAGCGCAACTATCCCGTATATCTCTCGACAAAGAACACGATCCTGAAGGCTTACGACGGTCGCTTCAAAGATTTATTCGAAGAAATCTACGAAAGCGAATTCAAGAAAGAATTTGAATCCGCTGGTCTCACCTACGAACACCGTCTTATTGATGACATGGTTGCTTCCGCAATGAAGTGGGAAGGCGGCTATGTCTGGGCATGCAAGAACTACGACGGCGACGTGCAGTCAGACACAGTTGCGCAAGGCTTCGGGTCACTTGGACTCATGACTTCGGTGCTCCTGACCCCAGACGGAAAAACTGTGGAGGCTGAAGCTGCACACGGTACAGTCACGCGTCACTACCGTGAACACCAAAAGGGAAACAAGACCTCGACCAACCCAATCGCGTCGATTTTCGCTTGGACCCGTGGCCTCATCCATCGCGGCAAGCTCGATGGCAATACTGCGCTCATTGATTTCGCCGAGAAACTCGAGCAGGTTTGTGTGGAGTCTGTCGAGCAAGGCGAAATGACCAAGGACCTTGCCATCTTGATTTCAAAGGACCAGAAGTGGCTTACAACCGAGGACTACTTGGCAGCACTCGACCGCAGACTCCAGGAGAAGATGGCCTGATCGGATCCGGTCGTAGTATGCGATCGGAGGCGTGATGGAACATTTTGATGTAGTCGTTGTAGGCGGGGGGCTCTCCGGTATCGGAGCTGCGTACCACCTGCAAGATAAATGCCCAGATCGCACATTTGTGATCCTTGAAGGGCGCGAGAGTATCGGTGGCACCTGGGATCTTTTCCGTTATCCAGGTATCCGTTCCGATAGCGACATGCACACGCTTGGGTTTGAGTTCAAGCCATGGCGCGCTGAGAAGTCGATTGCCGATGGGCCAGCAATCCTTAACTATCTGAATGAGACTTGCGATGAATATGGAATTCGTAAACACATTCGCTTGGGTCACAGAGTTGTTGGCGCGAGTTGGAGTACCGAACGTGCCGCATGGGAGCTTGATGTAGTCCGCAGCGGCGGAGAGCGCGAGAAGATTTCCTGCAACTACCTATATATGTGTGCCGGCTACTACTCATATGAGGCCGGTTATGTGCCTGACTTTGAAGGTGTGGACGCATTTAAAGGAACGATCATTCACCCCCAGAAGTGGCCAGAGGACCTTGACTACGTCGGGAAAAAAGTGGTGGTGATCGGCTCGGGTGCCACTGCAATCACTTTGGTGCCAGCGATGTCCACGACTGCTTCGCACGTGACCATGCTGCAGCGCACGCCAACTTACGTAGTGGCGCGGCCCGACACTGACAAGTTCGCCAACTTCATGCGCAAGGTGTTACCTCCACGTGCTGCTTATGCGGTCACGCGCAAGAAAAATACTGTGATGCAGCAGTTTGTCTATGGGAAAACCCGAACTGCTCCACATGTGGTCAAGAAGAAGATCCTTGATGCTGTGCGAGCCGAGCTTGGGCCCGATTATGACGTTGAAAAGCATTTCACCCCTCCATACAACCCATGGGACCAACGACTCTGTTTGGTTACGAATGGAGATTTGTTTAAAGGAATTCGCCAAGGTCGGATTGATGTAGTCACCGACACGATTAAGGCTTTTGACTCGACTGGAATCTTGCTTGACTCCGGGGACCATCTTGATGCGGACATCATCGTGATGGCCACAGGTTTGCAACTACTCGTTGCTCCTGGCAATTTGACGTTCACGGTCGACGGTAAAGAAGTGGACTTTTCAAAGACCTGGACCTATAAGGGCTTCGCGTATTCAGATGTGCCGAACATGAGCTCCACGTTCGGTTATATCAACGCCTCTTGGACTCTGCGTGCCGACCTTACGAGCACTTATGTGTGCCGCCTTCTCAATGAGATGCGAAAGAAGAACGCAAAGATCTGCACACCAAAACTGAGAGTGGAAGACTCTCAGATGCCTGAACGGCCTTGGATAGATCAGTTCTCCGCTGGCTATATGCAGCGCGTAATGCATCTCATGCCACGCCAAGGTGACCGCGAGCCGTGGATCAATCCGCAGAATTACAAGCGAGACCGCGAGATGTTCCGCTATGGCGAAGTCGACGACGGGGTCATGCAGTTCACTAATGCTTAAAACCAGCCGTTCAAAACGCTTAAGGCTGTTTAGGCTGGCTTGATGGCCGGAGTTGTTCTAGGTGCAGTTGAATTATCAGACATACCATGGATCTTTGACGCGTGCCAAGACCCACAGATCCAACGCTGGACCACGGTGCCGCGTCCTTACTTAATTGAGCATGCTGAAAGCTTCTGCAATGGGGAAGGTGTCACCGAGAGAATTCGCTGGACAATCAGAGATGTCGCTGTCAATGCTCGTGGTTTGGGCCTCATCAGCGTTCATGTGATTACCGACGGTGTCGCCGAGATTGGTTACTGGGTTGCACCGTGGGCGCGAGGCGAAGGAGTTTGCACCGGTGCGGTGGGACACGTTGTTGATTATCTGAGTGATCTAGAGGCAGCGAGCGCAGTTACCGCAAAAGTTGCAAGTACCAACATCGCCTCACAGCGCGTGATGATCAAATCAGGTTTTGAAGCCGTAGGGGACACCTCAGAACCATTACCTGACGGTGAACTGAAAGTGCCCGGCATCGTGTTTCGTCGCGAAATATAGCGAGATAACTAATGGGCATGAACGTGCTCGCATAGGGTGGAACGCGATGGACTGGAAGGATGCCTTTGGCTGGTGGTGCACGGCTTCAAGCATCATTTTCATTTGGCCCCAGGTGTATCGAACTCTCCGTCATGACACCACTCAAGGCATTGCGCCGCTGGGTAACGCGTACGCGATATTGAGCAGCAATCTCTGGTTTTTCTATTCGTTCTGGCAGGAAATCCCCGCTGGGTATTGGGCGAACGTAGCTTTCACTTCGGCGCAGTGTTTGATCTGTTACGTCCTGATCCGCCATGAGAAAATGACTTGGCTTTTTTTCTTTGGATTCTTCGCAGCTTCAGTCTTGATTGCGGTAGCGGCAAATGCGATCTCCATCGAGCTTCTGGGACTCTCTGCCACGGTGTTGAGCATCGGTGGAATGGCTCCTCAGTTCCTGCACGTTCTTAGAACCCACGACCTTCACGGACTTTCGGTGCCAAGCCTCACGATTCTGGTGTCCTCGTGTGTCTCGTGGTTTCTCTACGGATTGTTTATCGCCGAGTTCTATTACTGGTTGCCGCAGATCATTCTGATTCCCGCAAACACAGTGATTCTTTGGAAGGCCTACTCGTGGCATCGCTCAAAGAGCGACCATCAGGCAGCCATTATTTGAACTGAATTTGCCAAAGGTTAAACGAGTATCCACGCATAATGCGTGTCGTCGTGATAAGCAGACACTATGAAACCAACAGACATTCTTCGAATCACTATCCTGCTTGCGGCAATGGCAAGCCTGGTGCTCAGCGTCTGGTTGTTCTTTGCGAACGACAGCACGATGGACGACAAGCTCAACGGAATCTTTGTTGGTACGTGGGTGCCTTCGATCCTTGCGCTTGGCGGATTCCTAATTGCCTCGCAGAAGCGCGGAAATTGAAATGAGTCAAGGTGCACTTTTCGCTTTTGGTTGCGTGATCTTTTTTATCGTTGCAACCGGTGGATTTCTTTTTGCAATGATGTCGGTCCGCCAAACCGCAGACCGCTCACGTGAGGCCACTGGTTAACTAGCCAGCCTTGGTGGCTGTGGAGTCAGGAGTCGATGTTCAGAACGACTCTGCCGCGGACTTTCCCGGCGAGGATTTCCGTGGCGAGTTTCGGAGCTTGCGACACGCTTTGCGTATCGGTGACAGAGTCAAGCTTTTTCACATCAAGGTCTTTGGCGAGTCGTGCCCAAGCTGAATTGCGCAATCCAGACGGCGCCATAACGCTGTCAACGCCTACGAGCGTCACACCACGAAGAATGAATGGAGCAACCGAGCCAGGCAGGTCCATGCCCTGAGCGAGACCGCATGCAGCAACTGTGCCACCGTACCGAGTTCCCGCGAGAACGTTCGCCAAAGTGTGGCTACCAACACTGTCGACTGCGCCGATCCAGCGTTCTTTGCCGAGAGCGCGACCGGGCTCGCTCAACTCCGCACGGTTGATCACACTGGATGCACCGAGATGAGTGAGGTAATCAGTCTCTTCGATGCGGCCCGTTGACGCGATGACCTCGTAGCCAAGGCTCGACAAGAGCGACACTGCGACACTGCCCACGCCACCAGAAGCACCAGTGACCAGAATTGCACCATCGCCTGGTTTGACGCCTCGATCTTCGATGGCCATCACACAAAGCATTGCGGTGTAGCCAGCGGTACCAATTGCCATTGACTGTGCTGGCGTGAATGCTTGCGGCAACGCAACTAGCCACCCGCCGGGTACGCGGGCCAATTGTGAATAGCCACCGAGATGGGTTTCGCCTACGCCCCATCCATTAAGGATCACCTGCTGTCCGACGGTAAATGATGGGTCACTGCTTGTTGTGACACTGCCTGCGAAGTCAATTCCAGGAATCATCGGCCATCTGCGTACCACTGGCGATGATCCTGTGAGTGCGAGACCATCTTTGTAATTGATCGTGCTATGGCTTACTGCGATTGTGACATCGCCATCCATGAGTTCATCGGTAGTTGATTCACGCCATGTCAGGGACTGTGAACCCTCTTCATCTTTTGACAACCAAAATGCATTGAACGTGGACAACGGTGGCCTCCCCAGTTGGCAAACAAGTGAACCGTTTTCGGTTACTCTTAAGAACCTAATCATAAGTTGGCGCGGTCAAAACTGCGTTATCCAGGGGGAGTGACCACTAGCCGTGAAGAGGGAAACGAGCTTTCCGGCATTCGTGCCGACCAGCGCAAATTTGGTTCGTGAATCGGCGCGTCGATACACAAACAAGACCTTGGTGGTGCTTAACGACGAGCGACTCAGTTTTGCTGACCTAGAGGCGCGTTCAGCTGCGATGGCTAAGGGCTTGTTGGCAATTGGGGTAACGAAGGGGGCGAAGGTTGGTCTCCTTGCGCCGAATGGTCCTGACTGGGTGGTGGGGCTTTTTGCGATCACTCGAATTGGAGCGGTTGCGGTCTTACTGAACACCTACAACAAAGTGCCCGAACTCAATCGCACACTGCGTCACAGTGACCAATTTGCGTTATTGACCGTTGGTCATCACCTCTCAAATGATTACCTCGACCGCATTGAGCAAGCTTCACCTGGAATTGTTGGTCAGAAGAACGAAGATCTGATGATCAGTAGCCATCCATTTCTGCGCTCGGTGTGGACCTGGAATGCGGAGCCTCGAAGCTGGTGCGGATCAATTTCTGACCTAGTTCAGCGGGGAGCGAAAATAAGCGACGAGTTCTTGGCTGAAGTCGAGAGCGAAGTGCATCCGGCCGATCCGATGGTGTTCGTTTACTCGTCTGGCTCCACCTCTGATCCAAAAGCGGCGGTTCACTCACACGGTGCAACGGTTCGGCATGCCCACAACTTGTGGCAGATGCGTGATCTTCAGGACGATGATGTCCTTTACACGCCGATGCCACTGTTTTGGGTTGGTGGTTTTAGTTACACGCTCATAGCCTGCATGTACGCAGGCTCAGCTGTAGTTTTTGAAGAACAGTTTGAGCCTGGTGCAACTCTTGAGTTAATTGAACGTGAGCGAGTTACACAAGTTCTTGGCTGGCCACATATTGGCAAGGCGCTAGTGGACCATCCTGATTTCAAGACTCGTGATCTTTCGTGCATTCGTGCAGGTAATTTCACTGCGCTGTTACCCCCTGATCTGCAGGCCGAGGCCGAGATTCCAAAAGCGACATCGCTTGGCATGACCGAAACACTTGGGCCTCACACTTTTGATTCAAGGCAACCTCTACCACCAGAAAAACTTGGGAGCTTTGGTTACTCAGTGCCGGGTGTGGAGCACAAAATCGTTGACCCGATCACTGGCGAAGAAATGCCAACTGGCTCGGTGGGTGAGCTGTGGCTTCGTGGCTACTCACTGATGTTGGGCTTCCATAAGCGTGAACGTGCAGATACTTTTACTCCCGACGGCTGGTATCGCACCGGTGATGCTGGCCGCTTTGATGAAGATGATCACTTCTATTTCACGGGACGCATGGGCGACCTGATTAAGACATCAGGAATGAATGTGACACCGCGAGAAGTTGAGGAAGTTCTGGAAGCCATACCAGAGGTGGTACTCGCATTTGTCGCTGGTATCGACCATCCAGTACGAGGGCAAGATGTGGTCGCACTGGTGGCGCTGAGACCAGGGCAGTCGCTCGATGAGGAGACTGCTCGGGCAAAGGTGAAGGAACAGATCGCTAACTACAAAGTGCCGCGACACATTGCAGTGTTCGCCGATCAGAATCAGTTGCCTTGGCTCGACTCAGGGAAGTTGGACCGCAGACAGGTCACCGCAATGCTCGCCGAACGTTTCGGCGAGTCTTAGTTGGCAGACATCAGGTCAGCCAGCACCTGACGGCGCAGCAGCTTGCCTGTGTCAGTGTGGGGCAGCGATTCACGTATCACGATGCGATCTGGTGTCTTAGAAGACCGTAAAAGGCCGCGACAGTGATTGCGAAGCTGCTCAGTATCGGCTTGCGCACCTGGGCTAAGCACAACGGCTGCTTCGATGCGCTGGCCCCATTCGTCGTCTGGAACGCCAACCACTGCTGCGTCGACAACATCAGGATGGCGCAGCAAGGCATCTTCAATCTCGGCTGGTGCGATGTTCTCACCACCACGAATGATCGTGTCATCGGTGCGACCCTCAATGAATAGATAACCATCTTCGTCAATCCAGCCGCGATCACGTGTGTAGAACCATTCACCTGATTCCAGGCCACGGGTTTGACCCAAGTACTCACCTGATACTTGCTTGCCACGAGCCCAGATTTCACCGTCACGGATCTCGACTTCAATGCCCGGCACAATTTTCCCTGCCGATCCGAGACGCGCCCTCGCTTTTGGGTCGCCAGTCAATGCGGCACGGTGATCATCAGGGGTCAGCATGGCAAGAGTTGAACTCGTTTCCGTGAGTCCGTAAGCGTTAGCAAATCCCGCATCAGGGAATGCTCGCAACGCACGCTCAAGCACCGTGATTGGCATTCGTGCACCACCGTAGGAAAGCACCTGCAAGGAAGGGCACTCTGCTGAGCTATCACCGAGTACGTCTACCACTCTGGCCAGCATCGTAGGGACAAGAAATGCGTGTGTGATGTTCTCGCTACGAATTAAACCAAGCCAGATGTTCGGGTCAAAGACCGGCAGGTAAACAACACGACGAGTGGAGTAGATGCTGGTGATTGAGTTGGCCACTCCAGCGATGTGATACGGCGGTACCGAGATCAGTGCGGCTGAGTCTTCATTTGCTGAGGCGAATGGTATTGATGACTGAATGTAAGCAACTAGGTGCTTATGCCGCAGTACGACTGCTTTGGGTTCCGAAGTGGTTCCCGAGGTGTAGAGCAACACGGCAATGCTTTCGGGTTCGACACGGGGTAGTGGCTGTAGTGCGGACTCGGTGCATGCGAGTAGCCATTCATCGGGCCCGTAGATGTTGACCTGGTCAACACCGAGAGCGATTAGGCGCTGAGAATCGTCAGTGATTACGAGAGGGTCTGGATGTTTGGCGAGCAGAGCACCCAATTGGTCGTCGGACAATCTGTAATTGAGTGGGATGAATGGAACACCCGCGGCAGCCGAGGCAAAGATCGCCACAGGAAAGCACTGATGCATCATCGCCAGGTAGATAACCACTTTGGCGCCATGCTCGCTAAGCATTGATGCACCTTGCTCTGCACGTAACTTCAGATCGCTGTTCGTATATCCATCAGCCTTACTGCCAACCGTTACGCGGTCACCGGCAGTCTCAACGACTATGTTCAACAGATCGACCAGATTCAAATCATCCTGCATGCGAACACCCTAGAATCATTTTCATGCCAGTTTGGAATCACATAGGTCATCACGTGGCTGACCTCGAACGATCGATCACGTTTTATGTGAATGTTTTTGGGTTCACGGTTCGGAATCGTCTTGCAGTACCGGATGCTGGCTCGGCGAAGTTGCTTCGTGTGAAGGAGCCAGTAGGTCTTACAGCTGTTTATCTCACACTCGGTGGGGCAATTCTTGAATTGCTCCATTTTGATCGCGAAGGGAATGAGGCAGCGCGAATCAGACCATTCACTGAGCCGGGGCTTACACATATCTCGCTAACCGTTGATGACATTGCGGAAACCTGCAAACTGGTTCTTCAATATGGTGGCGAAGTTCTGGAAGATACCGACATGTGGGGCAAAGCACTGATGATTCGTGATCCTGATGGCCAGGTAATCGAGATCCTCGCTCCTGGAACCTTGTAAAAGTTGCGACGTCTAGCTGACGAGATCAGCTGCGGCCCGGCAAGTCTGCTTTGACAACCTTGCCGGTTGGGTTGCGGGGCAGTTCTGAAACAAACTGCCATGCACGCGGAACCTTGTAATCGCTAAGTCGCTCTGCGCAGAACGACGTGAGTTCTTCAACGGTGGCCGTGGCGCCATCTTTCAAAACAATCCACGCACCGATGTCCTCGCCGAGCACTTTGTGTGCCACGCCAGCCACTGCAGCCTCACGAATAGCTGGATGCTCATAGAGAACAGACTCAACATCTGAGGAATAGACATTGTTTCCCCCGCGGATGATCATGTCTTTCATGCGGCCGCGAAGGTACAGGTATCCGTCCTCATCAACTTCCGCCATGTCACCGGTGTGCAACCAGCCGTCCTTCCAAGAATTCGCTGTTGCTTCTGGATCACGGAAGTATTCACGCTCACGGCCCGGATTGCGCACGGTCAATTGGCCGATGTTGCGTGGGGGAAGCACATTCCCTTCCTCGTCAATGATTCGCACTTCGGTAGGGGGCACTGGGCGACCCACCGAGCCAACACGCTTGGCGTGCTCCTCTGTGGGCATGTGACAGTACGCGGGCCCGGCTTCGGTCATGCCCCATGAATTGGAAACAATCGCCTTGGGAAGCCGATTGCGCAGTCGGTCAAATGTTGCTGGTGCCAGTGGTGCACTGCCAAGAGAGCACATCATGATTGAAGTCAGATCTGCTGAATCAAATCTTGGGCTGGCGATCAAAAGTTCAGCCATTGCTGGCACAAGAAACACTGCCGACGGCTTCAGCTGTTCAACTGTGTTGTACCACTTGTCAACATCAAACTTCGGCAGGTACATCAGGGTCAAGCCGAGTTTCATCGGGTTGTAGTTGGAAGCAATTCCAGCAAAAGTGAACATTGGCGAGGAATGGAACCATCCCTTCCCTGACCAATTGGGCACACCGTTGGGCATCATTGCCACATTGCCGTGTCTGACTACGACTCCCTTGGGCCGACCTGTGGTGCCAGAGGTGTACATGACATCAGCGAGGTCAGTGTTGCCCACCGGGATTTGACATGGGGAATCATCGGGGTCTGTGGCAGTTTCCCAACTGACAGCAAGCGGGGACTCTGTCTTTGCTGTAGTCACAATTGTGCGCAGTTCGGGTGCACCTTTTGCTGCCTCGAGAATTATCGGAAGTGTTGAGGTCCCACTAAATGCGATGGTTGCCCCGGAGTGTTCCAACACATAGCCCAATTCACGTGCCACCAAACGTGTACTGATTGGAACTGCTGCTAATCCCGCTTTATGTATTGCAGTGTAGGTAACTAAAAAGCGCTCGGGTTCTTCTGGTGGTACGTGAATTGCAACGCGGTCACTCTTTTGTAATCCCTGGGCTACTAGCCATCGAGCCATGCGGTTTGAAGCCTGATCCCACTCAGCAAAGGTCATTGAGAAATCATTTGCAACATTCAAGAATGCGGTTTCGTTTGGAAAACTTTCAGCCATCAAGCGAAGTTGGTCGGGCAGAAGATTCGACATGATTATTTGCTCACCTTCGGGTCAAGAAGTTGGTTCGGGGTCACGTGGCAATCCGAGTAGTCGCTCGGCGATTACATTGCGCTGGATTTCGCTGGTGCCGCCTGCAATTGTCAGGCAACGGTTTGCGAGGAAGCCAAAACTCCACTGGCTTGCGAGTCCTTGTTCCACCGTTGCACCTTCTGCTCCGAGCAGTGAGAGGCCCATCTCCTGCGTGCGCTGATCGTGTTCAACGCCGAGGAGCTTGCGCACACTTGCTTCGGGTCCGGGTTGCGCTCCAGAGAGTGATCGTGCGGCAACACGAAGACCGATCACTGAAAGTGCATGCGCCTCAGCCACCAATGCACCCAGTGCATCCTTTGTGAGGATCTGCTCAGCGGCACTTGATTGAGATTCGGCAAGGTCGGCAACTAACCCAATGAGTGCTTCAATCCCACCACCAAATGATGAGCCACTGCCCATGGAAACTCGCTCATTGGCAAGAGTCGTACGCGCCAGTGGCCAGCCACCATCAACTTCACCAATCACACAGTCATCGGGAACGAACACATCGTTGAAGAAAACTTCGTTGAACATCTCCATGCCTGTTAGTTCTCGTAATGGCCGGATATCAAGACCTGGTGACTTCATGTCAATGATGAAATAAGTGATGCCGAGGTGCTTTGCGACGTTCGTATTAGTGCGGGCAAGGCAGATGCCCCAGTCGGCCTCTTTGGCCATGCTGGTCCAGACCTTCTGACCATTTAAAAGCCATCCACCCTTGGTGGGGGTTGCTTTGGTTGACAGTGATGCCAGATCTGAACCTGCTTCAGGTTCGCTAAACAATTGGCACCAATTGATCTCGCCCGTCAACGTGGGTCGCACCCAGCGTTCTTGTTGGCTAGGCGTACCGTGTGCGGCAATTGTTGGTGCAGCCCAAGCTCCAACTTGTAGGTGTGGGGCGCGCACCCTTACTCGGCGCAGTTCCTCATCAATTACAACTTGCTCAACAGCTCCGGCGCCCCGCCCCCATGGAGTGGGCCAGTTCGGCACTATCAGGCCCGCATCGGCCAGAGCTGCCCGCCGTTTTTCTTTGGGTAGTGCTGCAATCGAGTCAGCAACAGCAGCGATTGAACTACGCATTTGTTCAGCCTCGGGTGGGAGTTCCAGTGTGAGATGGCGACGCGTACCGGTGATTGCGTTTTCGGCAAGTTTACGACGCCACGCATGGGTATCACCGAAGAGTTGCCGCAGTGTTACTGCGCGGCGTAAGAACATGTGAGCATCGTGCTCCCATGTGAAACCGATGCCACCGAGGATCTGAATCGCGTCTTTGGCATTATCAACAAATGCATCCAATGCAAGAGCGCCAGCTGCAGCGATTGCAACTTCAGCTTCCGGGCCAAAAGGATCTTCGCCATCAAGGGCAGATGCCGCATCCCACACGGCTGCACGGGCGAGTTCGAGTCGGGCAAGCATGTTCGCGCAGCGGTGCTTAACTCCCTGGAATTGCCCAATTGGGCGACCAAATTGCTTACGTGCGCGCGCCCATTCCGCTGCGGTATCTACGCACCATGATGCGCCACCGAGTGCTTCGGCGGACGCGAGCACTATCCCAACTGCGTGTACGACGCTTGTCGTGACTCCCGTTAGTTGTGTGCCACCAGTACCAGCCTCGATGCGCGCAAGGTTTGCTGCGCCATCAAGCCCTTGCACGCTTGTGACTGAGCCTGCATTGCTCGGAATCAATGCCCATTTTTCCGAATCAGTGGTAGAGACAATCAGGTGTTGGGCAACTGCACCACCTAAGACAGGGCTTGAACTTTCAAGCACCACCGCCACAGTGCCATCTACGTCGTGTCCTGCGATTGATGCGAGCGCGCGCCCCCAAGCGGTGGTAAGCACTGGCCCAGGGGTGAGGTTTCGACCCAAGGCTTCGAGCACTACTGCGAGTTCTGTGAACCCAAGACCGTCTGTTTTGGAAACTGTGAGCCAACCAAGAGAGTCCAGCTCATGCCAGAACGACGGCAAATCACTTGAAGCCGACTCGGCAAGCTTTCGGGCCTCTGCAAGTACCGAACGCGAATTCGTAAATCGAGTTACAGCATCAGCAAGTAGTTCTGATTCATCACCAATTGCTAAACCCATGCGCCGTTACCCCCATTGATTTCGACTTTGTAAGAATAGTCGTTCACAGTTGTGCCACAAACGAGTAGACACGCTCTGCCACACCTGCGAACAAGAGATCGCGTTCTTTTGGATCAAGACTTGATGTCAGTTCAGAGAACGCCGTCCATAACTCATTAAGTGACCCATGCATTCCATCCACCGGAAAGTTGCTTGCAAACATGCATCGCTCTGCACCGAAGGCCTCAATGGCTTTTTCAACCCAGGGTGCGAACACGGAAGCAGACATAGCGCCAAGTGGCATCGCCAGCCCAGAGATCTTGCAGGATACATTTGGGCCAACATCGGCCAGTGCCGCGATACCTGTTTCCCATAGAACGCGCTCATCATTATCGGCTGACCGTGGCCAACCTGTGTGTTCCACCACAACATTGAGTTGTGGATGGGCTTCCAGTCGATGTGCAAGTGCGACTAACTGAGGCGGATGCGCCATCAGTTCAAAAATGAGTCCGCGCTCGGTCATTGCGGTGAGCACATCGTCATCAGGGAGTGGCGGCGCATTCTGTCCCATTGGCCGCACGCCTTTGAAGCGCTTTGCTTTCATCTGGATATCTAACAGCGCAATTGCTTCGGCGCTTGAGTCAGTTGGGGGGAGCCCACCGATTATCGCTGCTGGATGCCCCAGGGTCTCAGATTGTGCATCAAGGTAGAGCGTTTCATCAACGCTGTTTCTGCCCGTTGCTGCTGCAACATTTACAAGAGCAACCACGTTCCATCCATCGGCTTCATTCTGATAAATCTCGGGATTAAAAAGTCGGGACATACCAGTTACATTGCCCATGCCGATTTCCATGCGGCCCGACAAATAGGGATACCAGTCAGTTCGTGCGGGATCCCAGAGATGTACATGGGCATCAACTATTCGTTCAGGGCGTTTGGTCATTGGCACATTTCTTCAAGAACATCGCCGAACCATAACGGCATATCGGGGCCACCGAATACCAAGCTGCCTGTGGGGGATGGGTGACTACGAAGCCCGAGCCAACCATGACCAATAGCTAGTTCTGCGCCAGAGAGTTCAACGGCGTCGGCATTGAACGCACATGTGAGGGCGAGCGCAACGGTGGCATCAATGTTTATTGGGTCTTCGATTGCGATTGTGAAAGCCGAAACACGGTCGCTGGTGGCACCACGCGCTGCACGGAATAGCTGGGCCGACGTTTGGGCGCGAGTCGAGCCACGCTGGTTGCGGGCATCGACCAGATTCACGAGCCGCAGCGGTGCTTCGCGTTCAGCTGAATAGTCCGCGCATGCGCGAGCCCAACGCGCATCAGCCAAAATCTCCGAACCAAGTTCAGTGTGGGAATTCAATATTGAATGCCAGTCTGTATCAGTGTCGCTTCCGCCCGATCCAGAAAGTGCAACAAATACGACATCAAGTGCTGATCCATCAAATGCGTTTCGCAGTGCAGAACTCGCACCCGCAAAGCCAGGGCCGACGTCTTTTGGCGACACGAAATGCACCTTGGATCCATGTGCTGTGATTCGATCAGTGAGAGTTGCGGCCAACTGTGGTTGATCAGAGACAACCAAGACATTTGCATTCTGTGGAATTTCACCGAGAGTGGATAGCGAGTTAAAAATCTCGCTGAACCTTGGGTTGGCGCCTCCCGTTGTCGTTTGTTGTTTCTCGGCGGCGATCAACGTGGCCAGATACGAAGAAACCACTGAGTCGACACTTTGAACATCAGACGTACGAATTATCTCCATCAGCTGCGGCTCACGAAGTACGGCAATCTCGCTTCCACCTGCGAAGAGAATGCGACCGTGTGGAGTAGTTGTGTGCCCCGCCATTGCGGCGCCTAACGGCCCGAGCTGTTCTGGCGGCGGTAGCGCGCCGAGTGCCAGACCACCTGAAACCCTTGCGCCATCCTTTGGTGCTGCTGAAGTTCTTTTCAACGCCGAAGTGACCATTCGCGTCATCGCAATTGGACTGATCGCATTGACGTGCACTCCATGGGGCGCGTGGCGACCAAGTTTCCAAGTGAGGGCGGCTACCGCACGTTTGGCACATCCGTATGCGCCTGCATCGGCGGTCCGCCAGCCTGATCCGGAAGTGACCCCAACAACATGGCCCGCACCTACCTCGGCAAAGTGTGGCATTACTGCCGCTAAGACGTTGATGTAACCCTGTAGGTGGACCTCAATTACTGCGGACCAGTCCGGTTCGTCTCCTTTTGCGAATCCAGTTGGTCGCGATATTCCGGCGGCATTGACCACCGCATCAAGACGTCCGTGTCGTGTAAGTAGGTCTTCAACAAGGACTGACATGGCGTGAGCATCAGTAACAGATGTATTGGATGACTCTGCGCTACCACCCGCTTCCAAGATTCGTTCAGCGGTTGTTGGTGTTTGATCAGCAGGGGCATTAGTTCCGTCAACCGCTACCAAGGGGTCAACTGTGACTACATGATCTCCACGGCGTGCGAGTTCTTCAGCAATTGCGCCGCCAATTCCTGCGCCACCACCAGTGACGATCACCACTCGCTTGTTGCCGGTAGTAGTAGTCATCGCAATTCGAGGCCATCAAACTGTTCAGAAGCCACCCATGTTTTCAATAGGTCGCGGTAACCGAAGTAATCGCCAAAGCCCCGCCCGTAGTTGCCGTTAAGAGGATTGCGTGACTCTGGATGACCCTCGTTGTTAATGCGTGATGGTGTGCAGGCCGACATGAGCGCACTTGCATCAGCGAAAGACGCAAGTATCTTCTGGTTCCAATCGTGTTCAGCCTCTGCCGTCACTTCAAAAGCGGGCCCACCCTTCTTGAGCAGCTGGGCAATTGTCTGCGCCACAATTTCAGCACCTAGTACCGCAAGTTGGGTGTAGTTCACAGTGACCACAGATTGTTGAGAAGGTGCCGGCATTGTGAACAAATTCGGCAGACCACGAACCATCATTCCGTAGAGGCTCGATGCGCCATCAGCCCAGAGTTCAGCAAGAGTGACCCCATCAACTCCGACGATATCGTGCCCTGCACGTCGAAAGAGGGGAGTCGCTTCTGCTTCAAAACCTGTGGCATATACGATGCAGTCGAGTTCGATCTTCTCGCCGTTGACCATGACACCATCTGTAACTACACGATCAATTCCAGTTGGGCAGTCGACCAGTGTGACATTGCGTTGGTTGAACGATGTCAAGTACTCGTCATGAAAGCATGGACGCTTACATAAGTAGCGGTACCAAGGTTTGAGAACTTCCGCCACAGCTGAGTCACCGACAATTGACTCAACTCGACTGCGATGGGCTTCCATGATCTCATAATCAATTGCCTCCCAGCGGGTGAACCAGTCGGCCGAAGATTCTCCAGGCTGGCGACTCGGTGGATTCTGCACTTTTGCATAGTCATGTGTCCAGCCATCATCAGTTAAGTCGGCGCCCACTTCGCGCCCCAGCATCAGAGCCTGGAAGTTATCCATGCGCTCTTGTTGCCAACCGGGCTTGAGGCTCTTTGCGAATGTGTCATCTGTTTGTTTGTTGCCGCGCACTCCAATTGCTGAAGGAGTCCTCTGGAAGATCCAAAGATGTTTCGATGCTTCTGCGAGCGGAGGCACACACTGGATGCCTGTTGCACCAGTACCGATGAGACCAACAACTTTGTCTTTCAAATTTGTCAGTTGCTCACCTGGTGCGCCACCGGTGTATTCGTAATCCCAACGCGCCGAGTGGAACGAGTGGCCCTTGAAGTCGGGCATGCCTGGAATGGCTGGCAGTTTTAAGAGGTTGAGAATTCCGGGTGCAATTACGTAGTAGCGAGCAGTGAATTTGTCTCCGCGATCGGTTTCAATCATCCAGCGCTTATCACCTTCGTTCCACAGGGCACGGTTGATGCGTGTGTGAAAAAGTGCATCGCGGTTGAGGTCAAATTGCGCCGCTAATAGTTGCAGATATTCGAGAATCTCATCCCCGAAGGCGTAACGGCGCTTGGGTACATAGCCGGTTTCCTCTAGAAGCGGGAGGTATATATATGACTCAACATCACACATCACCCCTGGGTAGCGATTCCAGTACCAAGTCCCACCAAAGCCACCCGCCGTGTCTACAAATCGGATGTTTTTAACACCGGCTTTACGTAGTTCGGCACCAAGGGTGATTCCAGCGATACCGCCGCCAAGAATGCAGACATCCACATCGTCTTGAAGTGCATCGCGTTGAGTCAGAGGAGTGAATGGGTCTTCCCTGTAGCGACCAAACAGATTGTCACCATCAAGGTCACGGATGTCTGCACGCCCCAGGATTAATCGCTTATCGCGTTCGGCCAAGTATTTGGATCGCACACTTTCCGGGTCATACCCACCGTGTGCTTGGGTCATGCGGCGATTCCGAGAAACTCGTACACGTTGTCACGCATGACGATTTTGGTTTCATCGGCATCAAAGTCAGGAATGTCTTTGACGAATGCGCATGGGTCCGCAAGCCCTTCGGTGTGCGGGAAGTCGGATCCAAACATCAGGCGTTCAATCCCAACTTGATCTTTCAACATTGACATGTCGTCTTCGTAGTACGGCGAAATCCAAACTTGGCGCTTGAATTGCTCTACTGGATGCTCGCTGAACGAGCTCGGCATCTTGCCATATGCCATTTTGAGATTGCGCAGAAGGTCTGGTACCCACATCGCGCCATTTTCAATCGATGCAATACGCAGCTTGGGGAACCGCGATAGGAGTCCGTGACAGATAATCGAGGCGAGAGTGTCTGAGATTCCGCGATCAGCAAACGCCACGAGTGGGAAAGAAGAATGCTTGAACCCTTCAAAGGTGGCATTGCCGTTCTGGCCGGGCTCACTGACCCGCCACATGTTTCCGTAGTTCAAACCGTTCAGGCCGGCATGAATCACCATCGGCACACCGGACTCAGCAATGAGCCCCCAGACACGATCGAACTTTGGGTGAGCCGGTGATACGTAGCCGTCGTCACCGTCAGGCACGGGGCCCGGTGTGGTGACAAGAACTCGTGCACCAGCAGAAAGCACGCGGCTGACCTCAGCTTCAGCAAGCACTGGGTCAGCAAACGTAATCATCGGTGCTGCGTATAGGCGTCCATCGCCACGATCAAATCCCCAGTCATCATCAAGCCACTTATTGAATGCCGTGAATGCAGCATGGAGTGCTGGGACATCGCGACGGAGCGCATCTTGCATTCCAACACCGAGTGTGGGGAAAAGTAGAGAGCCTTCAAGACCTTGTTCATCGAGTTGCTTTACGCGAGCATCACGATTGCGGTATTCGGGGTGTTCACTGATCGGGTCGAGTTGACCAAACATTGTTTTTAGATCCATGGCGTCGAGGTTGCGTCCACGGAAGTAATCCTCAAGGCTTCCCGGAGCAGCAATTGGGTCAAAAGTTGGGTTGGGAATGAACTTGTTGACTCGACCTCCGACAAGGAGGCGTGTTCTGCCGTTTATTTGTGCCCATTGCATGCACCGCTTAGCCATCTTGCGATCGATGTAACGCGTGAACGCATCCGTCGCTTCGTAATAGTGGTGGTCGGCGTCAAATGGGCGGAAACCAAGAGTGCTCATGAACACACAATAGCCAGCAAGCGGGCGAACATCATCCTTGCCACATGTGCAGGGCTAGAGTCGCACTGTGGGCAATATAAAAGTTATTGATTGTTGGGTAAATATGATGGCGGCAGAGTTCGCCGCGAAGTGGGCCGCCAGGGAGGAACAGCGCACGGCAGTGCAGTTGTTTGGCCCCGATCTCGCAAAGAGCCCTGACATCGAATCATTAATCGCTGCCTTGGACGAGGCTGGTGTTGCAACAGCAATCCTCACCGCAGGACTCTCGGATCCTGCCCATACAAAGCGGCGTGGTGCGCCATCGGCTGAGGATTTTCTCGCGTTGGCTGATCGGTACCCGGGTAGAATCTTGGTTTCTGCCTCAGTCGACCGAGCCACGAAGCCTTCGGCAAATGTCTCGCGACTTCGCGAGCTTTCGAACCATCCCGCTTTTGTACTCGCCCGAGTGACACCACTCGTTGAGCAATTTGAATTGAATCACCGCCTCTACTATCCGGTTTATGCCACCGCTGAAGAGCTGGGCATACCGGTTGCAATCAATGTCGGTATTCCGGGCCCCCAAGTTCGTTCACGTTGTCAAGATCCAGTTCTTCTCGAAGACGTCCTAATCGACTTCCCCAAGTTGACCGTGATTGGGGCTCATATGGGTCATCCGTATGAAGAGTTACTGATTCAGTACATGTTGAAGTGGCCACAGTTGCATCTCATGAACTCGGCGTATCTCTCCACGTACATGTCGCCATCAATTGTGAAGTTCATGAATTCGTCACGAGGTCGTGGGCGCCTGCTCTATGCATCGGATCACCCGGTCATCCCGGCGAAGAAGGCGTTGGACGCTGCGCGTGCATTGCCCCTCTCAGACGAAGCAATGGCCGAGTTCCTCGGTGGTGCGGCGGCACGCATTTTTGCTCGCGGACTCGCTGCATACAGTTGATGGTCATGCAATTCGTGGTGGTTCGATGAGCCAAAGAGTTGCACTTGTTACCGGTGGCAGCAGCGGTATCGGTCTAGAAGTTGGGCGCCAGCTGCAGGCAGCTGGATATGCAGTGGTTTTAACCGCACGCAGATCGGACATCCTGCAGCAGAGTGCGGAGTCAATTGGAGCATCCTGGGCAGCTGGTGATGCGAGTGACGCTGAATCCTTTGTGCGAGTGGTTGGATCAGTTAACGAAGAATTTGGTCGCATTGATCTTGTAGTTCATGCTGCAGGCACGATGGGCGGAACTTTCGTGCGTAAAGAAACCCTCGACGAGTTCAATCGCATACTTGCAATCAACTTGAGCTCTGCATTTGTTGTTGCTAACAGCGCGTTGCCCTATATGGGCCCGGGTGCAAAGTTCGTTTTCGTATCGTCAAGTTCTTCCCATCAGCCCCATCCGGGTCGCTCGGCATACTCGGCGTCTAAGGCAGGCCTCAATGCATTCGCAGCAGCATTTGCCAAAGAAGTTGAGCGCGACGGTATAGGAGTCCACGTGTTAACTGTGGGTCCCGTACGCACGCCGATGATCGAAGACGTTCGGTTCCCTATGCACACGCTTGGTGTTGAAGAAGTTGCCGCCGCAATTGTCTGGCTTGACACAATTCCAGGGAATGTTCGTCTTCCTGAAGTGCAGTTGAGCTCAGTTGAGGATGGTCCAATGGCGCCAGAACTTTTTGTTCCAGAAGCAGCCAAGAAACTCGGTCGTAGCTGACCGCAGGCGTTCCCCGGTGAGTCGCAAAGGCCAAGCACTACAGTTTGACCATGGATCTCGGGCTCGCTGGTCGTGTTGCGATTGTTACCGGCGCTAGCCGCGGAATCGGCCGCTCAGTAGCCGAACTCTTGGTTAACGAAGGTTGTCGAGTTCTGGCTGTCTCAAGGACACAAACTGAGGGTCCTGGTGAGTCTTTTGCAATCGATGTCACGGGACCAGATGCGGGTGAGGCCATCGTGAATGAGTGCCTAAAACGCTTTGGGCAAATCGACATCGTTGTCAACAATGTCGGTCTTGCCGAACCAAAACGTTTTTCTGCACTCACTGCAGACGATTGGCGCCGCAGCTTCGATATCAATTTCTTTTCCGCAGTTGCAGTGTCAGCAGCGGCGGTTCCCGTAATGGCCGCTAGGGGCTGGGGGAGATTGGTGCATGTTGCCTCGGTGAGCGGGCGTGAGCCTGATCCGTCTTTTGCTCCATACTCAGCGGCAAAGGCTGCTCTTTTGAACTGGTCTAAATCACTCTCGCACGCTCATGCAGCACAGGGTGTGCTGAGCAACTGTGTAGTGCCAGGTGTAACTCTGACTGAAATGGTGTCCGACAACGCAGAGGCTGCAGCCACTAAATCCGGGAAGTCAGCTGAAGAAATCATGGCCAAACAACTAGCCGCACACAGAGTTGCAGTTGGCCGTTTCGGTGAGCCTCATGAGATTGCTGCCGCTGTGTTGTTCTTGGCCAGTGAACAGGCTGCCTGGATCACCGGTGCAGCCCTCGAAGTAGATGGCGGCACTCTGCGCTCAGTCTGATGCTTTACTGAGTTTCTTCAGTGAAGCAATCCACAAGTCCACGGCGCTGAATTTTGCCCATTGCATTGCGTGGAAATGCATCGATGACTTTGATCTGCTCTGGAATCTTGTACCGAGCTAGGTTCGCTGCGAGATGTGCTGCTAAATCTTCATCGTTTAACTGCACTCCATCGCTGAGTTCGATAAGTAGAGCCACACGCTCGCCGAGTCGCTCATCTGGAACCCCGACAGCAGCGCTCGCATTGATCCCGGGGAATTCGGCAACTACGCGTTCAATTTCAGCCGGGTAGATATTTGCTCCACCCCGAATGATGACCAAGCTCAAACGATCACGGATGTGCAAGTGACCATTGTCATCAATTAGTCCAACATCACCAGTTCGCAATTCATTATCAACGATCACATCATTGGTTGCTTCGGGTGAATTCAGGTAGCCCAGCATCGTTCGGTAACGATCATCGGCTGCAGAAATACAAATTTGCCCCGCCTCACCTTGTTGAAGCGTTGAACCGTCAGCACCGACAATTCGAATACGGAGATGAGGTAGTGGCTTACCTGATGAGCCAACTGGTGCGGTGGGTGTGTTTGACCTCGCACTGGGTCGGTCATCAATTGCGATCACTGTAGGGGCTTCGCTTAAGCCGTAGGTGGCCAAGACGGGAAGATCAAACTTTGCGAAGAAGGCGCGTCGAATGGCGTCAGGACAATCCGCTCCACCAACCCACACTTCGTCAAGCGTTTTTAGATCATCACTAGTGACGGAATCAGAAGTGACAAGACTGTGCAGCATCGCTGGTGCACCATTCCACGTTGTGATCTGCTCACGTTTAATCCAATCGGCAATTCCTTCAGGGTCAGTCCTATCCATGACGATTGAAGTTCCACCAGCTTGCGAGACAAGCAGTGTGGTGAGAACAGCCATGTTCAAGATCGTGAACGCGAAGCAGTCACCTTTACGAAGATCGGGGGTGTAGCCGCGGGTCTCTACGAGAACGGCTCCTGGCAACATCAAATTGTGCTGGCTATGCACCGCGCCTTTCGGTCGGCCCGTAGTGCCGCTTGTGTATGCGATTCCTGCCGGCAAAAGTGGATCTGGTTCGGGCCCACTCCATCGTGATGAGGGTTCTGCATCAATTGCGCTACGCCAAGTCTCGACATCAATCACCCGAAACTTTGATGAAGCAGCGGTGTCATCTTGCAACGGTGTGTCCGTTAGATAGATGGTTGGTTCACAATCAGAAAGTATGTGCTGCTTTTCCGGCTCGGCCAGCACGCGATTGATCCCCACCCAGATGGCTCCGAGCCTCATCACGCCATGAAAAGCCACGACCACATCAAAATCGTTCGGTAGGGAAGCGCAAACTCGGTCGCCTGGTCTGACTCCCAAGTTGAACAAAGCGTGAACGGCGCGATTGGCGAGCTCGTCCAACTGGCCGTAGGTGAGCCGTACACCGCGAGTGACCAAAGCTTCATAATTTGGGTCTCTTGCTAGTGCTTGCTCCAGAACCCTTGCGGCAGAGCCGACTGCATGACCCATCACCGCTTCAAGTTAGCGGATCACAACGACATATATTTGAGATGGAAAAGTCAAGAGGGGAAATAATGGACTTCGACCTGGGGGATGGTGCAGCGGATTTACGGCTGCGTCTGCGTGGGTTGATTCAAGAAAATTTTGGTCCAAATTTTCTCGGAGCATTCACTACCAATCCAAGTGATCTCGAAGACACCAATAACTTTTGTCGGCTTCTTGCTTCCGAGGGTCTTCTCACACTTGCATGGCCAAAGGAATTTGGTGGTGGCGGTGGTTCCTTATGGGATCAGACGGTCGTGCGTGAAGAGATGTGGGCGCATCACGAGCCACGCGGCGCACAGTACATGGGGCTGAATTGGGTTGGTCCGGCGCTCATGGCTTACGGAAGCGATGCGCAGAAAGCTTTCCATCTTCCGCTTATTGCGGCCGGCGATGTGATCTGGTGCCAAGGCTTCAGTGAACCAGAAGCAGGTTCAGATCTTGCTTCGCTACGTACGCGAGCCGAACCAGTTGGTGGCGCATATGGAGATGAAGGTTGGATCATCAATGGTCAGAAGATTTGGACCTCCTATGCCGGAATGGCTCAGTGGTGCATCATTGCTGCTCGTGTAGGTGGTGGTGAGCGTCACGAAGGAATCACTATGTTTCTTGTGCCAATGGATTCACCGGGTATTGAAGTGCGCCCTATTCGCTCGATGCTTGGACCTCATCACCTGAATGAAGTGTTTTTCAACGATGTATTTGCTACGCCTGATTCAGTATTGGGTGAAATTGGTGGCGGCTGGTCAGTGATCAAGACCGCCCTCGCTCATGAGCGAGTTGGAATCGCTCGATATGCCAGATGCGAGCGGCTGCTCTCACTGATCGGCGCTGAATTGGCTCCACATTGGCAGGACTTGCCAGCAAACCTGCATACCGCCTGGGTGCGGGCATTGGTTCAGGTGCGAGTGGCTCGGCTGCTCGCGTATCGCACAGTGCATGCCCAAGAGCGTGGTGAGGTTCCCGATGTGGCGGCATCTGCTGCTCGCATTGCCGTAACTCAATGCGACCAGTTAGTTGCTGAAGTTTTGTTCAGCGCCCTAGACCATCGCAGTCTCGAGGCGGGAAGCAATGCGCCACTGCGAGGTGCGGTCGAGGATCACTGGCGTTATGCCCAAGCGGCAACGGTGGCCAGTGGAACCATCGAAGTTCAGCGCATGATTGTGGCAAAGGCTCTATTGCGCGGAGAATCAGTATGAGGCGGCATCAGTGAATCCCGTTCTCCCTGAAGAAGCTGTCCAAGTTGCCGATGCCGCTCGTCGCGCATTTGCAGATCTCGGAGGTGTCGAATTGGCACGACACTCTGAAATTGACCCCAAGCAACGTGAAAAGATTGTTGCAGTTCTTAGTCAACTAGGTCTTGATGCGCTTGATCCACGAACGGATCCAATTTCGCTCGCTGCTGCCGCGGCAAGCTGTGCCGAAGCGGGCCGTGTGGCGTTGCCCTATCCGCTCGCAGCGTCACTAGTAAGGGATTTAGATGGGCGCCCAACCGTCGCAGTTCCAAATTCACAGGTGCGTGTGGATCATGCCGACCTGTTCCCTCAGTGGAGAGTTGGCACCTTAGATGGTGGCGCAAGTTTTGTTGCCTCGGGTGCGGGTCAGGCACTTGGTACTCGCCTCGGACCTTTTGTTAGCTCATTGAATGATCTAAGACCCACTGAAGTCAACTTTGGCGACATTGTGTGTCAGCAATTGCTCGTGAGCTGGACACTGCTCGGGGCATTGGAGAACGCGGTCAGTCTCGCAACCTTTCATGTGAATAGTCGAATTCAGTTTGGAAAACCAATTGCCACTTTCCAAGCAGTTCAATTTCAACTAGCTGATGCAGCCGTCATTGTTGCTGGCTTACGTGAACTCGCTGGATTTACGCTTTGGCGCTTTTCATCAGTCGGTGAGGCCGCGCGCGCCGATGTGATCGCTCTCCGACTGCATGCACTTGAATCAGCAAGAGCGGTGTTCAGAACCTGCCAACAGTTGCATGGTGCCGCGGGAGTTTGTGATGAATACGACATTTCGATATTGACAAGAATGATGCAACCCGCGTTGCGGTTGCCCGCAGGCATTGAACAGACGGCTGAACTTCTTACAGATGCTGTGACCATGGATGGCTTTGTGGGTCTATTCCCGCTGGGCGGCAAGGTATGAGCACGATCAAACCAAACTTGGAAGGCGCATTCTCAGGGCCGTCACTTGAGTTAACTCCCGGAATCGGTGCTCTTACGCTCTCGGGATTCTTAGTTGAGGTGACCAAAAAATTTGGCAATCGGGAAGCAATCGTTTTTGATGATTCCTTACGCAATGGCGAAACAGTGCGTTGGTCGTATTCAGATCTGGCGGCTCATTCGCGAATGATTGCGCGCGCCTTGCTCGCAAAAGGTGCAAAGCGCGGGGATTCAGTGGCGATCATTATGGGCAACCGCCCCGAGGCTGTGGCTGCCATATTCGCTTCAGCAATGGTTGGGGCAGTCGCGGTGCCAATGTCAACTTTCGCTCCTGCGCCCGAACTTGCCCACATGTTGCGTAAGTCAGCAGCGCCAATTGTCCTGACACAGCGAAAGTTGCTGGATCGACAATTTGCTGTGGACATTGACTCAATTCGTGAAAGCCTCCCCAGTTTGCGCGAAGTTGCAGTGCTTGGTGAGGAGTCATGGGACACCTTCTTGGCTGGGGCTGATGCAGTGACTGATTCTGATGTCGACGCGATTGCTGCATTGATTACGCCAGATGATCCTGCACTTGTGATCTTCTCTTCAGGCACTACAAGTGAACCAAAGGGGATCTTGCATGGCCATCGCTCTCCCTCGTTGCAGTTCTGGATGCAGTCCCAGTTGTTTGCGCGCCATCCCGAAACACGCACGTTTAGTGCACTACCCATTTTCTGGACTGCAGGCTTGAATACTGCGGTTGGATCAACTCTCGCGAGTGGCGGTTGCTGGGTTGCTCAGGAAGTTTTTGATCCCGGTGAGGCGCTGCGGCTTATCTCGCGTGAACGCGTGACCGAGCCGTACACCTTGGCGCACCAAACGGCTGCGCTGGCTGAACACCCGGATTGGAGCACAACGGATCTGTCTTCAGTTAAGTGCGCCTACGGAAAAGGCGCATTCGCTCGCCATTCCAGCGTGACCCCGGATCCGAATTGGGTGATGCCAGTTGGATACGGACTCTCTGAAACATGCGCATTCGCTACGAGTTACCGCAGCAGTGACACTCGTGAACAAGTGCGGATTGGAAGTGGTCGCGTGTTGCCAGGTGTGCACATGCGAGTAGTCGATCCTGATACCGGTCGGGTACTTGGTGTTGATGATGAAGGTGAACTAGTTATTGCCGGCGCGACGCTGATGCACGGCTATCTGGGTCGGCCCGCAGAGCAGACCTTTGATGCAGATGGTTATTTCCACACGGGCGATGCGGGCCATGTCGATGCCGATGGAATTGTTCACTATTCAGGACGTCGAACCGAAATGATCAAGACAGGTGGCGCAAACGTTTCACCTGCTGAGCTTGAAGTGGCACTCCGAGCTTGTGCCCCGGTTAAGTTGAGCCGAATTTTGGGTATCGCGGACAAGCGGCTTGACCAAATCGTGGTTGCATGCATTGTGTGCAAAGAGGGATTCTCGGCAACTGAAGAAGAGATCAAGGCGTTTCTAAAAGAACGCGTGGCCTCCTATAAAGTTCCAAAGCACGTTTTGTTCTTCGATGAGGCAGATGTACCAATGACTGCAGGTGGAACAAAAGTGCGCGACGAGGGTTTGGTGGAAAAAATCCTCGAAAGACTCGGTCGCAATGGGGGAGAGCAGTGACAAAAGATTCAGCAGAAACCGAGGCGGGGCTCGACGTCTCCGACCTCGATCGCCACATGGGTGTGCCAATGGAGCCAGGCCTTCTCAAAGAGCCTGTAGCAACCAATGACATTCGACGCTGGGTGCAAGCAATGCACTATCCAAACCCTCTTCATTACGATGACCGCTGGTTCACTGAGAGCCGTTTCGGCGAACTCGTAGCGCCACAGTCGTTCACAGTTACCTGCGATACCAGTCACGGATGTGCCCCAGCACAGGTAGGACGAATCCCCGACTCCCATTTGATCTTTGGTGGCGATGACTGGTGGTTCTTTGGTCCGCGGGTGCGACCCGGCGACCTGCTCATCTGCCATCGCATGCCATTTGACTACCGAGTCACAGAGACGAGTTTTGCTGGTCCAACTTGTTTTCAGCGCGGTGACACGCTCTATATCAATCAGCGTGGTGAGCGTGTGGCATTGCAACGCTCAACTTCGATTCGATACAAGCCGCGCAAAGCAAAGGAGAAAAAGCGATTCTCGGATGCCGGTGAGCCGACTTGGACTGACGAGCAGTTGGACAATCTTGAAGTCGACAAGTTGAAGTTCATCGATCAGATCCAGAGCCTTGGTCACTCACCGCGTTATTGGGAGTCTGTTTCTGTCGGGGATTTGTTGGCGATGAACGCAATGGGTCCACACAGCTTGGCGAGTTTCGCCACCGAATGGCGTGCGTATCCAATGACAATTTGGGGAGCCACACGTAAAGGCCCAACGTCACTCTCTGCTGAAGAGCTTGGTTACACTAAGGAAATGGCCGGGCTTGAAGGTGACCGCCAGATGGAGCGCATCAATCCTGAGCTCACCGATGGCGCCTATCACGGGCCATCGCGTGGCCACTTGCAGCCTCGGTGGGCAGAGCACGTTGGAATGCCGCGTGGCTACGGCTACGGCGCATCGATGGGCGCATGGCTCATTGACTATGTGAGTGGCTGGGCGGGCGAGTGGGGCATGATCACACACTCAAGTGCAAACTTCCGCAATCCCGCATTGACGGGCGACGCATCAATCTTCGCTGGTGAAGTAACTGGCAAAAACGTTGATCGCCGTGGTCGTCATCTCGTACAAATCACCGTCACCATGACCACCCAAGAAGGTGCCACGGCAGCGAAGGCGTCGGTGGAGGTTCTTCTGCCCAGCCGAGATCAGTTTGCGTCTGGAGTGTTCCGTGATGGCCAAGATTTAGGTACTGTGCGATGAGTGCAAAGAACGAAAAGTTACGAATTTTTGCAACAGCACCTCTTCGAGGTGAAGGTCTTGATCGGCTCCGTGCGATGGGCGACGTAATTCTCGAGCCATGGCTTGAGCAGCGTCCATTACGGATTTACAACAGTGAGAAGTTGGCTGAGCGGATTATCGCCGAAAATGCCAACGTACTGATCTGTGAGGTCGATTCGTGCAAAGGTCCGGTGCTTGATCTGCCGTTAGTTGCAATTGGTTCCACCCGTGGTGACCCGACCAATGTCGACGTTCCGGCAGCATCTGCCGCTGGAGTTCCAGTTCTTCGCGCCCCTGGCCGTAACGCAGACGCGGTCGCAGAGCTCGCTGTTGCATTGGTGTTTGCCGCCACTCGTGGGCTGGTGCCTGCCGATCGCAGCATCCGAGAGGGAACCGTCTATGCCGGAGGGACAAATCCGTACCTCCTATATCGGGGCTGGCAGCTTGCGGGTCTCACTGTGGGCATTGTTGGTTATGGGGCGGTTGGTCGCGCAGCTGCGTGGCGGTTTGCAGGGCTCGGCATGAAGGTGATCATCGCAGACCCGTTCGCTCCAGAAGCCACACATGATCTGGATTCATTGCTCGCCGAAGCCGATGTGATTTCTATGCATGCAGCAGTTACGCCAGACACGTTTGGGTTGATCTCGGCGGAAAAAATCAAGAAGATAAAAAAGGGTGCGGTGTATGTGAACACAGCACGTGCAGCCCTGCATGACTTGGATGCACTCACCGAGGCGCTTGCATCGGGTCAATTGTCCGCAATGGGTCTTGACCACTTCAACGGTGAGCACTTGCCCGTCACACATCAGCTTGTTGGAATGGACAATGTGGTTTTAACGCCACACATCGGTGGTGCAACTTTTGATACCGAAGCGAATCACACTTCAATAATTGCCTCTGGGCTCGAAGCTCTGCTTCGTGGAGAAGCACCTGATAATCTCGTCAATCCGGAGGTTCTGAAAAATGGCTGACACCGCCACCGCAAGCGATAAGAAGTCGCCAACCACTACACCAGAAGCGGTACTTGCCGCAGCGAAGAAGATGCTGGAAGACGGTCTTGTCGAGGGGACCTCAGGAAATATCTCGGGTCGCCTCGAAGGCGGTCTCGTGTGCGTAACTCCATCTTCAGTCGCCTACGACACCATGACTCTTGATGACCTCGTGATTGTTGACCTGGACGGAAACGTTGTTTCTGGTCATCGGGCACCTACTTCTGAAAAAGATCTACATCTATCGGTACTGCGCCTATACCCAGAAATCGGCGCAGTGATCCATACCCACGCTGTTTACGCAACCATGTTCGCACTAGGTCATGAATCCATACCCGCAGTGATTGAAGAAGTGGTGGTGTACATAGGTGGAGACGTGCCGTGCTGTGACTACAAGGGAACTGGCACCAAGAAACTCGGTGACGAAGTTGCTGGGCGCCTCGGAGATCGTGGAGCCGCACTGCTTGCCAATCATGGCCTCGTAACATGTGCCGCCACTCCGGAGAAGGCATTGCACAACGCCGCTTTGGTCGAGCGAACAGCGAAGATCATCTGGGGTGCGCGTGCAATGGGTGCCACAGTCCACCCTCTTCCAGATGAAGTGAACACCAAGATGGCAGGTGTCTACAGCTTCTTAAGAAACCAGAATTAAGCCAGGATCGATTGGTTTGACGCAGTTCACTGATCTTTGGCGCGAGAAGGTTGGTGAGGCATTGGATGCTGCCGTTGATGGTGCATCGGCGATTGGGGCACTTGAGTATGTGGAGAGATTGCTGACCGCCCTTGATTCTGAACCACCAAAGATCTGGCGTGCACCGGCAAGTTCAGGAGCCGAATGGCTGGAGCTTGGGCCATGGGAGAAGCATGCGTGGAAACTACGCATTGAGCAGTGGCGCGAGGGCTATGACCGAGTGGTGGCTGGTAATGCCACAAAAGCCGATTTGGCAATGGTGCATGAGCACGCGTGCGAGGGCGCATATGGCGATCCTGCATACGGGGGCAATCAAGGTGGTCAAGGGTGGCAGCGAATTAAGTTCCCAGAGCCTGATTATCCCCCAAGCCGAATGGGGATTGATCGGGGATGACAACATTCACTAGTTCCAATGCCGACTGCGACGTAATCATCGTTGGATCCGGTCCTGGCGGTGCGACAGCTGCCGAGGTGTTAACAGCCGCTGGGATGTCGGTGATAATCCTCGAAAAGGGTCGCAATCATCTCGTCTCACTTGATGCCCCGTATCGCGCCCTGGATCATTTTGCCAATGACGAAATTGCGGCACGTCGCCGAAATTTGTTTGGGCCCGACCCGCTGCTTGAGCCTCGAACTTTCCGTCGTAGTGAAAATGATGGTGATCACATCTTCGTAGGTGAAGTGAACAATCTGCCATCCACAGTTGGTGGTGGTGGTGTCCATGCCGATGCCAAACTACCGCGCTTTAGAGAAGAAGACTTTCAACTACTGACTGCTCGTGGCCCCATGGAGGGAGCTCGCATTGATGATTGGCCGATCAACTATGCCGAACTCGAACCCCATTATTCGGCGGTGGAGAAATTGTTTGGTGTGGCTGGTGAGGATGGTGCGAATCCATTTGCTGCTTGGAGGAGTTCAGCGTACCCACTACCGCCTGGCCGTGATATGGATACATCGTTGCTCACCGCAGCTGCAGCATCACGCGCAGGACTACACCCATATCGTGCGCCGACGGGTATCAACAGTGTGCCCTTTGATGGTCGCTCAGCCTGCACTGATTGCGGATTTTGTGCCGGCTATGGCTGTCCAGTTCAAGCCAAGAGCGATCCAATTTCTGCATTCCAACGGGCGCTGAGAAGTGGGCGCTGTGTCATTCGACCAGAGGCTTTGGTGACCGAGTTGGTCCTTGATTCTTCACGTCGTCGTGCGACTGGTGTGCGCTACCTGGATCTTCGGTCATACCCAGAACCAAAGATGAGTGAGCTACGCGCAGGTCAAGCAGTGATTCTTGCTGCTGGAGCTTTTGAAACTCCACGCTTACTTTTGTCACAAGGTATCGGTGGTGACCTCGTCGGTCGTTATCTGACCTATCACTTTCAAACTTTCACAATTGGGGTCTTCCCCGAAACAATGTTCCCCAACGGAACAGGTGGTGAGCGTGGCCGTAGTGTCACTCATCTCCACGATGATTTCATGGTTGATACTGCTGAGCTCCGTGCAGTGGCCAAAGATTCTGGTCTGCCGTGGGTTCGTGGTGGGGTGGTTGAGCACGGCTCGGGTCCGTTACCCATTGAGGAGGCGATCAGCTACGGCCCCGGAGCCCATCATCACAAGGCGATGAGAAGCAGTTCATTGCGACGTCAAATGTGGGCATTCACAATGCAAGGCGAAGATGTGCCGCAGTTCTCTAATCGGATTGATCTCGATCCGAAGGTTAGGGATGTCTGGGGTCGACCAGCTGGCCGTGTTACTTATGCGCCACACCGCCATGAGTTGGTTGCGTCTGCTCACTCGGTGTCAGCGCACGAACAGGTGATGCTTGATGCGGGTGCCATCAGTGCTTTCTCTGCCACATCTCCCGCTCAAGTAGATCCAAAGACTCTTGGTCACAGTCATTTGTCCGCAATCGCCCCAGCATCACGCCATGTGATGGGTACAACCCGAATGGGCGCTGACCCATCATGTTCGGTTGTGTCGCCTGAACAGCGACTTTGGGATGTCGAAAATGTCCTAGTCTGTGATTCGTCGGTGTTTGTAACTTCTGCGGGTTACAACCCGACACTCACACTTGTTGCGCTCGCACACCGTGCGGCGACACTACTTGCAGGAGGTGAAAAGTGACACCACAGAAGTCTCCAAATGAGATGACAGCAGCCGTGTTAGCGGGGCCAGGTCGGGTCAATCTCGAAACAATGCCAAAGCCCAAGTTGAGTGAGTCTGATGTGTGGGTGGAAGTGGACCTGTGTGGAATTTGTGGAAGTGACCTTCATTTGATTCTTGAAGGTTGGGCGGCACCAGGCTCATGGCAAGGACACGAATGGGTGGGCACAGTCGTAGAAGTGGGTTCTGGAGTAACCGAATTTCTCCCTGGCGATCGAGTTGTTGGGGGACCCGTTGCGAGTTGTGGGTTATGCACTCACTGCAAAGGCGCTCGACCTTCGCTATGCGATAAGCGTGGAGCAGCTGACATGGATTCAATGCGTGGCGCATTTGCAACATACAAGTTGACCAAGAGTCAACATCTTTTGCCACTTCCAGCTGGAGTTGATGAACGAGCAGCAGCATTAACGGAGCCCCTTGCAGTTGCTCTGCACGCATTAAGTCAGGGTCGTGTATCGGGAGAATCAAGAGTCTTGGTTCTCGGAGCTGGGCCGATTGGTGCGCTAGCAATTGCCGTGATGGCTTACATGGGAGTAAAGAGCATTGTATGTGCCGAGCCGAATGAGATTCGACGCAAACTGGCACTATCGGTTGGTGCACACAGAGTTATTGATCCCAGTCAACTAGTGGTGCCTTCTTTTGCTGAGCCCGATCGAGTGGTTGAAGATGCTGTTGATGTGGTGCTTGAGTGCTCGGGCAAGGCAGTCGCAATGGAGGCGGGGCTTGCACAGTTAGTTCGAGGTGGCACGTTGGTTCTTGTCGGTGCTGGAATTGAGACACCGAAATTGAATCCCAACAGAATCCTGCTCAATGAACTCATTGTCACAGGCGCCTACAACCATGATGAAGGAGGTTTCGTGAAGGCCCTTGAATTGTTGCGCCGAGGTTGCTTACCGGTAGAGCACTTGCTTGAACCCGGAACGGTTCCGCTGGAAAGTTTGATTGAGGCAATGCGTGATTTGGCATCGGGTCAGATAGCAGGAAAGGTTCTGGTTAAGCCGTGAGTGGGCCCAATTTCTCTCGCCCACCACGATTCAACCACGTGGCGGTCTCCGTTGGCGCGGATCAACTAGATGCCGTTGGTCGCAAAAAGATTATTGATTTCTATGCCGACTTACTTGGTGCTGTTGAATATGCCGAGATGACCAAAGAAGGAGAACAGCTGGTTCTTGGTCTTCACACACATGAGCAGTTCATCTATGTGACTGGTAGTTCTAACCCGATGAAAGCACCTGCTGCTGATCATTTCGGGCTTTCGGTCTCGACTCTTGAAGATTTCGAGGAGGTCGCCAGGCGCGCTACAGCCTGGAAGGCACGTTTACCCGAGGAAGTTGAGCTCATAGAGCCTTTTTTCGAAGATTTTGCTGGCGTCATCCGGCTGCACTCTTTTTACGTTAAATATCAGCTTCCCCTGATGTTGGAAATTCAATATTTTGAAATCCTCTCTTCGGGAGTTTCGCCAAGCTAGGTATTTGAGCCTTTGACCGCCTCATTGGTGAGATGTAGAAAGCGTTGGTAGCGATTCTCGGTGTGCTCGCGCCAGCGTGTTTGTGGCTCGACGCGTCGCGACACCTTCGCCCAGCGGCGCGCTTCAAGAATGTTTTCTTCAAGACCTGCTACACAACGAGCGATAAAAGCTGAACCAAGTGCAGCACCTTCAGGTGTGTTCACGACATCAACTGGAAGTCCCGTGGTATCAGCAAGTGCCTGAAGCCAAGCTTGTGATCGGCTACCACCACCAGTTACGACGAGCCGCTTTGGCTCGGCCCCGCGTCGCGTTGCAAGATCCAAATGGTGCCGCACTACGAAACCTGATGCTTCATAAACGGCGCGACGCAGATGCGTGGTTTCATGGTGAATCGCCAAGTTGTGAAGCTCGGCTCGTAAATTGCGACGGTGTATAGGGGTGCGCTCTCCACGCACGTATGGAAGCCAGATCGGGATGTCATCGGGCGCCATGTCTTCAAGTGGTTCGGTTGGAGACACTCCCAGCCATCGATGAGCGCGATCAACAAATATTCCGCCAGCGTTACTTGGGCCACCAAGGAGCAGTTTTCCTGTGGCGGTGTGGGGAATGCTCCAGAGTCCAGCACCCTCGCGTGACGCATTATCGGATTCGGCAACTGCCCAGGTGATCAGTGTTGCGCCACAGATCACTAAGACATCACCGTCGTTGTCGGCTCCAGCCACAATCTGTTCACCGAATGCATCAATTGTGCCTCCTCCTACGAGGGCACCAGATGCGACACCATCACCCTGCACAACACCAATTGGTTGCGCGCCGCGCACGACTGTGGGTAGCGACTCGGGCGATACGCCGACTTCAGTCAACTTTTCTTCATCCCAACTTCGGCCGTTGTAGAGAGGAAATGCCGACATGGCCGGGATTGATTCAATTGCGCCTGTGCCGCACAATGCATGATTAGCAACTGCTTGTGCGGGCCAGAAGTGTTCCGCGTCGGGTGCATTCTTGGTTAGCCATGACAAGAACGTGAGCAGTTCGCCTGCATCACCGGGATCGCCTGGCTTGTTGGTTTCAGTGACACCGCGGTAGTCGCCATATAAGAGACCAGGCGAGCAGGGTTTGCCCTCTGAAGTGAGGGCCCCTAAAGACGGCACCATGGCCGAAACGTTTACGGCAGCAACTTCAAGACCAGTTGCAACATGTGCAAGCGCTTCTCGGACATTGGCTTGCCATGCTCTTGCAATGTCGTGTTCGAATGCACCTGCCACGGGACTCAGCATCAGATGTGGAATGCGGGCCCTTGCAAGTACATCTCCGGCGCCATCAACGGAGACAGCCTTTACCGAAGTGGTACCGATGTCGATACCAACGGTCACATCACCTTGTGCACTCATGGCTCTGATGTTAGGACACTTTGAATCCACTTAGAATCGTGTTGTGTCTACGCCACTAACTATTCGAATGCCAGAGGGTACGCCTAGGCGTGCTGTGATCGTGGTGCAGGAGGCATTTGGTGTCAATGACCACATTATTGATCTCTGTGAGCGTCTAGCACGTGATGGATATATGGCAGTGGCCCCTCACATGTTTCACCGCACTGGTGATCACGTCTTTGCCTATGACGATTTCTCGAGCATCTTCAGCCACATCGAGGCAATGACTATGGATGGCGTAATGGAAGACATTGATGCTGCAA
>Ga0164293_10000142_pt1 | contig 48735 bp, 46 predicted proteins | sample GEODES118metaG_FD_111487 | JGI IMG/M metagenome (GOLD analysis project Ga0164293, IMG submission 111487) | Eutrophic lake water microbial communities from Lake Mendota, Wisconsin, USA - GEODES118 metaG | ecosystem: Environmental > Aquatic > Freshwater > Lake | place: USA: Lake Mendota...
CAAGGCAACCAAGGCAACCAAGGCAACCAAGGCACCCAAGGCACCTAAGTCTCCTCGCAGAGCAACACCAAAGAGCCCTCGTCGTAAGTAAATCCTAAATGACATATTGCATCATCTTTTTTTTATTATTATGAATCATAGATAATGATACTAGTTGTTTATAATTATCATATTTGTCCTGATTTTTCACAATGAACCATCCACGACTATAAGCATCTTCGTGTGTTTCAAATGGTTCTTTTTCAATTTTATATAGAACACCTCTGTAGCTTATGATAATATCGTCCATTGTATAATAAATGATGCGAGATTTTAAATCATTTTTTTATCAAATGTAAAGAATAGCCATGGACCAAGAAATACTGGATGAAATACAAGGTCTTTTCGAGTTTGACAAAGCTAAAATGGATATTATCCTACATAAGCTGATTTCAGATGACATGATAACTGGTGAAAAAATTGATATTGCAGAAGATGTCTATAATGATACACATATAGATGCATGGGCTTCATCATTACCAATCTTGTCAGGAAGCAAAATACTAATGAGAAAACTAATTAAACATCCCATCAATAATAAGGATATTCTGGAAAAGAGACAGAACACTCAAATTACATATGAGCCAGATATAGAGTTATTAAAAGAATATGAGAATGACATTCTTTGGATTTTTAAGATTGCAGAAGAAATTAATGATAATTCTGCGATTCATATCTTGTTCCCTTCATCTTTTATTATCAACTACATGAATTATATAGAGCAATTACTCGATTTCTATCATGTCTATAAAATATACATAATACCTATGACATCACTGCTATATCCTATTACAACATTTTTGGCACCTTATTATTATCTAAACAGATATCTTAATATGAATGTATCATTCCAATCCTACGTTGAAATCTTTTGGAATATCATAAAGTACTCTCTGCAATCATCTGGCAATATCAAAGCAGATCTAGCAAGATTTTTTACAGTGTTTTTCTATGTGGCTATATACCTATATAATATGTACCAGACGTTTGAGATATCCATGTTCCTCTATGATACAAAGCAGAAATTGCACTCGAAGATGAAGAGCCTACTTCATTTTGTAAAACATTCTCAACATATTATGGCACATCTTCCTGTCAATATAGTGTCTGCATTCTTTCATATAAAAGAAAATTATCATGATATCAAACTTCATAACACCATGACTGACATTTACAAATTGTGGAAGGATGATGAATTGAAGGAAAAGCTCGCATCACTCTTGAAGACAATTTATGCAGTAGATGTAATAGATAGTATAAATAAACTATACCTAATGAATGATTGGTGTCAGGTATCCTATGTAACTGACAAAAGTGTTCTATGGGATGCCAAAAATCCCATCTTAGATTATAACCAAGTGTCAAATCCTGTTAATCTAGCCAAGAATATTATTATTACAGGTCCCAACGCTGGTGGTAAGACAACATATGTGAAAACAATTCTATCGAATATCATATTAGGGCAGACATTTGGCATAACATATAGCACAAAGAGTAATCTTGTGTTGTATGATACAATCAGCTCTTTTATGCGAATATCAGATGTCCTAGGTTCCAAATCATATTTTGAAGCTGAAGCAGAATACTGTCTGAATATGATAAAGAAGGCAGTTGAAATATCGAGCAAATCACAAAGGGGTCTATTTTTAATGGATGAACCCATGCATTCTACGCCACCTACAGAAGGCGTTTCCACTGCTTATGCAGTTGTAGAATATATCAGCAAACTTTCTGGTATTTCTTTGATAATAACCACACATTTCCATAAACTTGTCATTCTTGAAGAATTATATCCTGACAAATTTATCAATTTATCCGTAGATGCTATTCCCAGGGAGAATGAGGCGGGCTTCATATTTCCCTATAAAATTAACAGGGGTCATTCATACTTGTGTATTGCCATAGAACTTTTGGATGCCAAAGAGTTCCCTTCTGAAGTTATTGCAAATGCGATTAAAATGAAAAACAAAATATGTTCTGATTTTAATAAATAAAAATGTATAGTTTTTTATTTGACCCTACATATATGACTTTAATCCTTATGGCATTACTTATATTCTTGGTACTATTTTTGTGGAGAAAATTGACTATTTTAGAAGGTAACTTTTACATTCTTGAAAAGCGTGTTAATCTGATGAAAAAAGATAGCAGAGAGAATAAGATTGCAAAAAGTATTGAACGTTCAAATATAGTTATGAATGAAATTTTCGGAGATGCATGTAAGTCTGGGGGAGATTTAGGTGGTTGTGTTTTTCCTGTAGCCTCTATGGATGAAACACAGCATGTCCCAAATGATACTACAGCACAGGATGATGAAAATGTAAAAATTACTTTCACAAATGACTTAGATTTAGATAAGAAGATCGAAGAGGCCATGGACCCTGTGGATATTATCAATGCATTAGATGTGCGTACAAGTAATGAAGCAAAGGATGTAGATAATGTTTCTGTTGCATCAGATATAACTTTTAACACTGATGAAAAATATTCTCAGAAAAAACTATCCAAAATGAATCTAGATAGATTGAAAGATGTATGTTCTCAACTTAATCTAAATAGTGATGGAACAAAAGCTCAGTTAATTACAAGAATACTTGAAAACAACAAATAAAAAATATTATTATTGAATAGATATAAGATGAGTTGTTGCAGTTCCAAAGAACCAATGCCCCATTGTCCTGTAAGAATGTCAGATGGTCGCGCATTTACTGACTATAGACCAAGATGTTCTGTGAATGCTGAACTATTAAATGATTTGGCTAGCAAGAACATGATGAAAAGTAGTTATGAAAGTCGCATGTTTTTGCAAGAAAACGCTGATTTAATCATGGAGAGGAGCAGAATGCATTCTCTCAACAACTTGGCACCATGCGCTCCTTGTACTAGACCTTTCAGTGATTCAGGCACTATGTATCCTCAACAATATGTTGTGAAATGCTCTGCTACTAGCTGTGAAAAGGTAGAGGTCAATCCCAATGGTTTAGGAACTAGTACAAGGCTTTATTAGCTTTCTCAAGTTTTATTTTTTGCAAATCATGTAAATAATTCTATATATAAATTATAGAAGAATTATAATAATGATTTTTGATGATGCATTTGTATTTTGTGAGGTAGATTTTATTGCAAATAATACGAAGGTAGTATTAAAAGGTAGCGTAAAGAACCCCTCAAATTATAGTGAAATATTACTAATAGCACCTAATCCTATTGATAGAATGATGAATTATTCCGGTTCTGCATTGCCCTTTCCATGTGCTGATATTGCTTTCGAAAATACACCAAACAAGGCTCTATTAGACAGTGCAGGCGTTTTCAATGTTGTCTTTTCATATCCCAATAGCTTTTATTTACAAAATGGTAGAGACAAGGTTGTATCACCTATATTTTTCAGCTTAACAGACCATAATCAAAGGACTAGACACGTACAATATCAATTACCAGAACAAAATATCCTAAGAACACTTGTCAATAGAAGTTCAAGAACTGGACCAGAATTTTATGGTGCAAAAGATTACCTATTACCTATTGCTACAGCAGAGAATGTTATGAGAGAATATGCTAGAATAAAAGCGGAAAATAATGTAGGCTAGCCAAAGAAAATAAATATGTCCTAATTTTTATCATAATGAAAAAAAAATGATTATATTTCAAAGAGAAATATTGGGAACCAACGAAGAACTGAGAAAGCGAACAAAACTAACTGACGACAAAGAGCTTGGGATATGCCAAATACCTCTCACAAGATTGAGGTTGTACCTGAGAGGGTCAAACGTATTATTTATGATTCCATCAAGCGCATTGCATTCAGGCACAATGGAATTATCTTTGGGGGATTTGTACGCGATGAAATCATTTCAGAACACTATACAAAGCTTTACATTGAAGGCCCAAATAGTGTGAAGCAATTCTGGGATACTAGCTTTAGCCCAGAAACCAAAGCGCGCACATTGAATGCAGAGGATATGGATGTATGCTTTCATGATGACAATGATGCTACTGCATTCATAAAGAATGTTGTAGAGCGCATTGAATATAAAACAAAGAACGCCTTTGAATACACAAATGAAGAACTCATCAATACACACATCTATGGCTTATCATTTACAAACTCCATCAGGAGTGTGAGAAGGTTGACATTCAATATGAAGCTAGGAATGATACCATGGCTATACAGTGGAATTGACCTCACAATTTCCATAGATGTGGTTATGACATACAATCCAAAGTTGCTGCCTCCATTCAACAACCTAGATTTCCTATGTAATGCATTCATCATGACAAAACATGGTAGGTTGCTATCAACTTGCACTGGAACTAACATCGATCGAATGACAGAGCTTGCAAGAAGTAAGATAAGTACACAGATTATAGGGGACATTATCAATTTCAAGACAGACTTCTGCATGGGACAAAGAGCTACACTTTGCTCTTCTGGGACATTCAAATACAACAAATATGCCTTTAAGAGAATTGACAAGCTTCTTACAAAAGAGCTTGGATGGCATATTAATAATCTTCCTTTCAGCATACACAGGCCAACAGAGCAGTGTCCTACCAATGATGATAAAAATGCGGATGTAGATTCATGTTGTATTTGCTGTTGTGATTTCCAGGATATCAATGATATGAAGATTGTAACATACTTGTGTAACAAAGGCTCAAAAACCAGATCATCTGTGTTGCATTATAAATGTTTGTCCTTATACATCCAGAATCAAATTGTTGAACGCGAAGAGAGTGATGAAGACGTTGCGAATGAGTTTACCTTCATATGTCCTTACAGGAATCCTATCAATTTGCTGAATGCAGCGAAGACATCCAAGGATATCATCCTTAAATACGCGGGTGTGTTGTAAATAAACGCGACCTTCTCACATATTCTCAAACAAACACCAAAAAACCAAAAACATATTTTTTACATTTTGGAGAGCAAGTTGTTAAACCGCTGTGAAAGCATGCAACCAACTAAAAAGCTTGCTAATGATATGATAACAATAACAACCAAATGAGAAAATTTGGCAGTTTTAAAAATATCACAATATTGTGTGAAATATAAGTATACTTCAAAGAATATTATTTTTAATATCATGCCATATATAACATCAAAACCAAACAGTAATCCTAGCAAGAAGTTTACAGAGATATGAAATATAAGGAAAATATTGTTTTTCAAAATATTATCATTTTCATTGGGATAAAATAGATTATCAAATATATGAATGTCAAAATAGCATCTACTTATTGTAAACATCATAGTGCTTACAATGACTGCCAACAGATATACATAAAAATAAAATTGTTCCATCTTCTATAATACAAGCTATTTTTATTTTTCATCTTGTATGTAACGTGAATGCAAAATGCGAAGATAGTTTGTTTATTTGAGAATTTTTATTTTTGTGAGAATAATAAAATATAATAGCATTCTCTAATACATCATTTTGAAACTTTCTCAGCATCTTTTTGATATAAGGCATCTTAAGTTGCCTAAGTCTTTTGACAACCTCCGTTTCTTCGTCTGCAACTGGTCTGTTATGCAACAGGAATTTCTCATATTTATCATTTACAGATGTCAATGTATAGAATTTTTGATTCTCCATATCAACATCGATGAAATTTTTAATATGTTCTATATGCTCTTCTCTAAAGGTATACTTCTTCATTATATCCAAGAAATGATACAGAAACATTGAGACATTTTTGCTATCTGTTGCAGTCTGAAAATAATATAATGATGATTTAGAATCATGTAGATTCACGTCTATATTGAAATTAATTGAATATATCAGACTATGTTGTTTTCTGAGTACATTATATAAAACCCCTGTTTCAAAATTACACAATAGTTTGTTGAAAATTAATAGACATAGGTATTCATCAGACAAGAATTTCATGGATGTATTCACATAGATGTGAAACAGCACATTATTCTCATTTTGGGGGTTCTTTATATGAAATATTTTGAGACCTTTATTGATATGTATTGTCTTTGGATACTGTAAGTTCACCTTGTATTTTTGCACCTGATTTTCAAAATATGTTTGAATGAGCTTTTTAGTTTTTGATACACTATCTATCGGGCAACTCACTGAGACAGTTGCATTCTTTATATCCAAATGTGTCTTTATGAACTCTGTTATTCTGTGGATGTCATATGTTTTCAAAAATTGAATAATTTGTTTATCATCATACTGATAATAGTGTTTAGGATAAAAGAACCCTTTTATTTTGTAGTCAAATAGGTAGTTTTGATTTGCTATGTTTTGTTGTAGCTCGTGAATGGCAGCATGTTTCTCTTTTTCAGCTATTCCTGATATCATTTGAAAATTGAATATACCATTTGAAAGAACATCTAGATAGAAGGCAATATCTTTGAAGAGACCCCTGATGTAGAATTTCGTCTCATATTCACTTACATAAGCATTTACATACGCACCTCTCCTACTAAGTTCTTGGCTAATATATTTATCATCTGGATATTTTTGCGATGTCATACGAGCCATAAGATGCTCCATAAAATGTGATAACCCTGTTTCATTTTTCTTTTCATGTGCGTGTCCCAATTTGATACTTAATGATATACTGGTTAGTTTTGTATCCAATGGCACAATAATGACTTTGATACCATTTTTGAGTTTGTAGATATACTTTTTTGGCATATGTATATTTATCTCTACATAAAAAATGACATTATAATATACATTAGGGTAGTATGAAATCTCTTGTAATTGTGGAAAGCTTTACAAAAACCAAGACCATCAAAAAGTATCTTCATGATACTGATGTGTTATTTTCTAGCGGACACATATTCAATTTACCAAAGGACAAATTGGGTGTTAATACATTGTCCTGGGAATCAGAATGCATTCCTATTAACAAAAAAATCATCAACAATATCAGAGAGAAGGCTAGAGAGGCTGATGTTATCTATTTAGCTTCTGACCCTGATTTGGAAGGCGAAGCTATAGCACATCATCTCAAAATTTGCATTGAAGATCTCTTGTGTGACAAGAAGTGCTATAGAATAACATTCAATGAGATTACTAAGAATGCAGTGCTGGATGCCATAAGAAATCCTAGAGAGATAGATATGGATAAAGTGAAAGCCCAAGAGACCAGACGTATTGTCGACCGACTGATAGGATACAAAATATCCCCCATACTTTGGTCTCAGTTTAACAAAAACTTCCTAAGTGCAGGTAGAGTTCAGATAGCAGGTCTTATATTATGTATCAATCAGAGAAACAAGATTTTGCAAAAAGAAATCAAACCATATTGGACTATAGAGGGGACTTTCAGTGTTTGCGGAATTAAGGATGAAATTATTGGTAGCATGTACGATGAAAATGTGGTTTGGAAAACAGATGACCCTCAAAATGTCAGGTGTATGCTAGAAAACCTGCAGATAAATACAGAGTATTCTATTCAATATGATACCAAGAATAGAAAGTTAGGTCCGCCTCCGCCATATACAACAACTAGCATGCAGCAAGATGCATACAATAAATGTAGATTTAATGCAAAGATGACGATGAAATTAGCTCAGGATTTATATGAAAATGGTCTGATTACATACATGAGGACAGATTCTACAAATATTTCAGAAGATGCAAAGAAGGTAATTTTGAATTACATTAAAACAGAATATGGAGAGAGCTATGCAAAATACAGGAGCTACAAGACAAAGGTTGCCAACGCTCAAGAGGCACATGAAGCTGTACGCATAACCAATGCTGCAAAAGTGAATATTGATAATAGCTTTGAAGGGTATACAAGTAGACATGGAAAGTTATATGAAATGATATGGAAGAGAAGCATTGGATGTCTCATGGCAGATGCAGAATATGTGGATGTGTTGCTGACATTAAAAGAAAAACATTGTTTTAAGAACACGAAAAGCTTCTTAATGAAGCAGGGATTTATGATACTTTACGACAATGCTGTAGAAAATTACCAAGACTTCTTGCATACTTTAGAAGCAGCAAAAAATAGGGGGGTATCAACCAAATACATATCAGAAGGTGTTATAGACAATGTGCCATCTATGTATAATGAAGTGCAGCTCATTAAAGAGCTTGAGAAAGAGGGGATTGGTAGACCTTCAACATATGCTGGTATTATAGAAAAACTTTTGGAGAAAACATATGTGGAATTAGGGCAAAATCCACAGCAATCATATGATATAGAATGCTTTACAAAAACGAAAGGGGTTGTGATGAAAATGAAGACATTAAACTTGGGAGGGAAGCAGAAGGACCTATTAATACCTACTGATTTGGGGCTAGATGTTGTGAAATACTTGTATGATGTCATACCATATCTTTGTGATCTGAAGTTTACTGCTAAGATGGAGGGTGATTTGGATGATATAATGTCGCAGAAGGCTACGAAAGAAGAGATACTAGATAATCTATATTCGCAGATTTGTAGTTGCATAGGAGGACTTGAGCCTGTTGCAAAACAAGAGACGAAAATTAAAAATATGGAAACAGGTATAGTACAAACTAGATATGGCTTATGCTACTATGAAAAAGATGGAAACAAATATACAAATATAGACAGTTATTTGAAATGGAAAAAGAAAACTGTGAAAGATATAAATGATACTGACATGGTATTCTTCAAATCTTTGCCAAAAAAGATAGAACTAGATGGAAAGAACTATTGGATACATTTGGGAAAATATGGTCTATATCTGAAAGATAAGGCTGGTTCAAATTGTAAACTTGATAAGAAATTATGGTCTAATTATGCCTAGAGCTGTCTAGCATTGATCGTATTGTTGATGTTATTGATATTGTCATCCAAGACACCAATGATCTTGTAGACACTGTCAATAATCTGTTTATTGTCTTTGATTGTGTTTGAAATGATTTCTATTTTCTTATTATTATTCACTATGATATTATTAAGCTCTGTATATTTGTCATTCAAAGAAACACGTTGTTCTACGAGCTGTTTCAGAGTGTTGCCAAGCTCAATGGCTGTTATTTTCGACTCTAGAATACTGAGAATATTATCCTTCTTTTTTTCTTCCTCAACAAGTGCATCTATCTTGCTAGAAATGGCTGAAATTTTGTCATTGATGACATTATTGGTGGAAAAGAACTCCTTTGAAAAATTATTCAAGAGTTCTATATTTTCCTTATTGTTGATAATTACTTGATTAACTTCTTCCTCTGTTGACATATTTCTATTTATCAAAGACATAAAACAAATCTCATTTTTAACACATGTTCTTTTTAATCATATGGAGACATTCCTTTGCAACCATTTCTATACCAGGAGGCTACATAAGGGTTTGTAAAATCTGGATGGACTGTATTGTCATGATAATCCCTGTCAATGTGATTACCAATCCATTCATTACATTTCAGACATTTCCATTGATTATTATTCATTTTGATGATATTTTTATGCTACAAAATCTTATATATTCATTATGATATTTTTAATCTTGACATACAAGTCTTTGTATTTATCATCATATTTCTCGTACATGACACGTAATTTATACCTGATATAATCAAATGTTACAAGTGTATGATTTTCTTGTGATATAAGGTTTCTTGCATAAATAATACTTCTAGGTTCACAATTATCTGCTTTGATATGCCTATGCTTGTGTTGTCTACTTGTGAATGATTTCATACACTTAGGACAAGTTAGTGTATCTATTCCTCTACAATTTTTTTCATGTTGTTTCAAATATTTTTGTGTCTTGTAATGCTTATTACATTTCAAGCAACATTGTGTATGTTCCATAGGTTCTGTAGGTTCTGTAGGTTCTATAGGTTCTATAGGTTCTATAGGTTCTATAGGTTCTATAGGTTCTATAGGTTCTATAGGTTCTGTAGTTTGTATTTTATGCTTAGTATCAGTATGTCTTTTGACATCAAATTTTCTTGAGGAAGAATAATTACAAAAAGAGCATTTATGTCGTTTTTCTGCCATATTTATTACACAAAGAGGTTATTCCTTAAATAGATATATTACGCTAATATGCTTTACAGTCTCAAAATACCTATATAGGGGTATCATAAAATGCTAAGAGAATGTATATATGTATGAATAAAAGGTTTACCATAGACTTGAAAAAGAGTACATAATTGAATTATTTTTAGATTTTCAAAAAGTTTTTGGAATTTATATTTTTAACTTGATTATGTACTATTTTTGAAATGTTATATAGAACTATTACGCTACTATTGCTTTACAGTCTCAAAATACCTATATAGGGGTATCATAAAATGCTAAGAGAATGTATAGATATATCCATTAAAAGTATATCATAGACTTAAAAAAGAGTACATAATTGAATTATTTTTAGATTTTCAAAAAGTTTTTGGAATTTGTATTTTTATTTTGATTATGTACTATTTTTGAAATGTTATATAGAACTATTACGCTAATATGCTTTACAGTCTCAAAATACCTGCATAGAGGTATCATCATGAAATGTTAAGAGAATGTATAGATGTATGAATGAAAAGTTTACCATAGACTTCAAAATATCAGCCTAGCATTCTTAAGATTTGCAAAAAAATGACATTATAATAATAAGAAAACATGTAATATGGATCTTTCAGATTTAAGTAAATCACAATTACACTCTCTTTGTAAAGAAAAAGGTATTAAGGGATATACCACTAAATCAAAAGAGGAGGTTATGAGCTTATTGCAGGAATGGGAACATAATGATTATGTTATGCAAACAATGCTTACATGTATTGGAAATAAGCGAAAATTAGTTTCGTATATCTATGACATTATTGATGATATAAGGGTGGAATTGGGTAAAGATAAGCTAAATATAGTAGATGGATTTGCTGGTTCATCAGTTGTATCAAGGAAGTTATCATATCTCTGTGATAAAATATATACAAATGATTTGGAACTATATGCATATCTTATGGCTAAGTGTTATCTCATGAAGCCTTCAGAAAGCCAAATAGAGCTTATACAAAATCATATAAATATAATGAATGAAATAGCAACAAATGGTCCTTATGTAGAAGGAATAATATGTAAATATTATGCACCAGAAGATACAAATAATATTCAGTTAGGAGAAAGATGCTTTTACACTAGAGAAAATGCGTTGATTATTGATACATTGCGAAAATATATTTCAGATAATATTGAAGATGATATTCAAGTATATTGTCTAGTACCTCTGCTAAATAAGGCAAGTATACATACAAACACTTCTGGCGTTTTCAAGGGATTTCATAAAAAAAATAATATAGGTTGCTTTGGAGGTTCACAAGGTCAGGCCTTATCCAGAATATTGAAACCAATTCGTGTTGATATGCCTTTATGGAGTAAAAATGATTTTCAAGCCATTTGTTATAACAAGGATATCAATATATTGATAGAAGAATTACCTGATGATATAGATCTTATTTATTTAGACCCTCCCTATAATCAGCATCCATATGGAAGTAATTACTTCATGTTGAATGTCATTGCAAAAAATGAAGAACCAGGGCAAATATCACAAGTTTCTGGAATACCTGTTTCGTGGCAAAAATCTAACTATAATACTTACAGAACTGCTGTAAATAGTATGAAAAATCTAATTGAAATAGGCCTTAAGAAGGCAAAGTATATCCTTATATCATACAATAATGAAGGAATTATTCCTGTAGCTGATTGGAATAATATGTTGGAATGCTATCAAGTTAAAAAATATGAAATAAAGTATGATACATTCAAGGGTTGTAGAAACTTAGCTAATAGAAACGACAAAGTGGTAGAAATTATGTATTTGGTATCTAAGATTGCTTCCTAGTTTCAAAGTATGTTGCAACAAGATCAAGAACTTTGCAAGATATTCTTATGTATTCTTCTTTGGTCCACATAGAAGAACCTTTTTCCATCTCATCCCATTTATGAGCTTTTACAAATATAGACGCTATACTTTTGCCACAAAGTTTTGATATATCTATGCTATCTAGTATATTATTTAGTTTACATTCGATAACATCTGTAGAAGTATTCTTAGATATTTCTATATAATAATTAGACTTACCCATATTCATCATTTCCAATCTTTTCGCAATTGTTTCTGATGAATGAAAATCACAACCTGCTGCAAATATAACATATGGGAATATATCATATTCAGCAAATATCATTTCGGAACCTCTGATATTTTTTGCACCACGCTCAATCGCATTACCAGTTGATTGTCTGTACTTGTTTTCTTTGTGTCTTTCATCATTTGTCCCTTGAAGCTTATCCTCAGTTATAAGGATAGGGACCTCTTTACCATCCATAAGTGCAAATAATATACCACCATCAGGCTTCATATATACATTTTTATTCTGAGGATTTGCTTGAGGACCACCAATATTAGCAAAATACTGTTGACATTCGTATAATGTTATCTTATTTTTGTATGCTATACCTTGTGATATAGACTTGAACCTGTTTTCTGCATATGAAATAATATCCTTCATTGCTTCTTGCAAAACTTTTTCTGATTTTTTGCTATCATCAGTCATATGCCTACCATCTTTATTCATATTTGAAAGTCGACTTCTTAACCCATTAGATTGAGAATGATTTGAAGAAAGGGCAGCCATTTTCCTACTAATGATATGTCAAAAATAATTTATCAATTTTACTCAATATATGTATAGAAAAAGAACATTTTCATGAAAAAAATAAACAGTTATTTACTTGGATTTAAGGTACTTATTGATCTTGTGAAGTTCATATGCAATGTTTGACATAGAGGTTGCAATATTATTACCTTCTTCGTCTGTCAAGAAATTGCTAAGAACATTCCAGAGACCTTCTTCCGTTAGACTAGGATGATATTCTTCATCATCTTCATCATCTTCATCATCTTCATCCTCTTCGTCATCATCATCATCATCTTCGTCATCATCATCTTCGTCATCATCATCTTCGTCATCTTCTTCACTAGTATCATTGCTGCTACAATCTTCATTCTCTAGCTTCTCTTCTTCACAATCTTCATCATTTTCGTCATCAACCTCTTTGATAGTACATTTGCTAATCTTCTTAGATTTGCCCTTCTTTTTTTTAGATGACATAGCAGATGCATTTTGTAAATTGTTAATAAAACTCAAAAAATCAATATTTTGAATAGGAACATCACATCCTTCGCCTCCATCATCTGGTAAAACAGCCTCTTTCTTAGAGCTCATTAAGTGCTAGTTATATAATAAATGTATGGTAATAATTCTTATATCTTTTTTTTACTTGTTATAATAGATAGAGTGTATGCATGACAAAAGTATTGTTATATATTGTTGGTTTTTTAATAGGGGTTTTTGTCACATTAAATATTATATCATATAGAGATAATATTTACAAGCTTTTATCAAACCAAAAAGAAGACTTTGAGACACAAGATACTGCAGTAAAAACAGAAGAAACACAAGCTCAATCAACACAAGAGCCTCAACAAAAATCTTCAGAAAAGCCTAAAAAATTTGAAATAGGAATATGTAATAAAGAAATATTGGACTCATTTACAATCTACAAGTTTCTGAAGATGTCTGACCTTACATTATTAGTATCTTCATTTGATAATACACACATATCAAACAATACTTGGAAGGCACATAATAATGATACTACTTTGACATTTTCAAAGGCTGTCTCAAAGGAGACATTTGAACTCAACCCATATATACAAGGTGCTAACATCAAAGATGTTATCATAACTGGTATTGAATTGAAAAAAAATAAAGTATTAAATGAATTGAGTGTCTTATATATGATGAAAATTAAGGACTTCCATAACAATTTCAACTATCTCTTTGAACTGAAATGTAAGCCATCTTCTGCTTTTGAAGATAAAACGAAGGAAAAGATCTATTCTGAAAATATCATACATATATTAATCAGAGATAACAGTACTGTAGAATTGTCTGGACCCAGCGAAAAATGTATGAAAGATACAGAATGTGGGACATTGCAGAAGAAACTCCATAAGTATATTAACCTTTATAATAACTACTATTTCTATGATAAGCAAAGGATGAAAAAGGATGATAAATACATATCAAACTGTAGAGATGATGACAAATGCAAAGGAAATCTTGCATTCAAAAATGAGTTAACTTTTTTCGAGCAACTATTGGATACAAGGATATATAGCATTGAGATTCGTATAGGTAAGGAAATCTTTAACATATATAATATATCGAATAACATATTCAATAGTGATATAACCTTCATGGGATTAGTTTTGAAGAATAAAGATGTCACTTTTTACATAAATAATGCAGTGTTTACCTTTGAAAGGCAATCTGATGAAGAACTATTGATAGACAATGAACCATTCACTATCAATGAAAATGGCGGCTGCAATATAGTTTTATACAGCTTTGCATGCTATCAAGCAGCTATTTGCAATAGTGATATTAGCGCCTTCAAACTTTATAACAACTATTATCTGTATGGTACAAACAAATATCAAGATACCATTGATATGCTGCAAAAATCAAATAATGAACTAAAGACAAAACTAGGAATGTAATATATATAAGATTATGAGACCATAAAAGATTAAATAGGATAATGGTAAAGGCAGCTATTTTTATTTTGACACAAAATACAATTGAAAGAAAAATATACCTCAAAACCTGTCTCTATTTTTTGTTTAAAAATTTTGATGCAAAATATAAATACCCTGTTATCATTTTACATGAAGATGACTATGATGAAACTTCGCAAGAAGAAGTCACGAAAAGTGTCAGAGAGGAATGCAGGCATTTGTTGCAGTTTAAAAAAGTCGATCAGAATGATTTCATGATACCTACACACATTGATATGGAGAAGATGCAGAAATCAATTGAATTACAACCAGTTCCTTACTGGCGCAACGCCAGATACAGATCAATGTGTTATTTTTGGATTAAGAACTTCATGAAATATACCAATGGCTATGAGTATATTATGCGCCTGGATGATGACAGTATCATTGAAGAGCCCATGAATACAGATCTATTTGAATTGGCAAAAGTAAAAGATATCAACTATTTGTCAAACATCATACACATTGATTGCAGTATGTGTAATTTTGAGATGAAGCAGTTTTTTTCAAAGCATTTTCCAGATAGCCAAGATAAGATCAAAGACATTTTTGTAGATCATAAGCTTGATACCAGCAGTCCTTATTTCCAGAACTTTAAAAATCTGTATAAAGTTGTAAAAGGAGAAGAATATCAGGGGACCGAGGTAGAGCTCAGTATGCCAATAATGTATTATAACAACTTTTGTATTACAAGGACAGGGTTTTGGAGCAAGCCAGAGGTACAAGAAATTATTGATAAAATTGATAAACAAGGTAACATTTTCTACTGCAGATGGGGTGATGCACCATTGCAAACCATTATTGCCACATTAATGGACCATAGCAAGATTTCCAAAGTAGATTTCAAATATAGCAAGAGGCTTCAAAGAGAATGCTTCAAGGATGAGAAGGGAACACTTCACTCATTCATGCCAAAAACTTATGACAACAATAGCTGTATAACTAAAAATAAGAAGGCTTAAGCACATGAAATTATAATAGTATTATTTAGGGACTGTAGAGCTTTCAGAAGCCTTATGTTTAAGTACATCAATAAGTTGTTGGAAAATGTGAAGATTTCCGCATATAATTATATGTATAATGAACCAAATGAAAATAAAATAATCTGCAAGACATTCATAGATGATGATAAAATACCGGTCGTCGACATAGATGATAAGAAGTTGCGAGAGTTGCGTATTGATACACTATTGTACGTTAAGCAGTACAAAAACACGTATTATAAATATACAAATAAGGAGAAGTTCAATCACGAGCTTTACAACACATTTTTGAATGACAAGAATTTCGACGGAGGAGATTCTGGATACGACGATGACGACGAAATTCGCATTTTTGATAGATACATATTAGAGTATGTTAAAAACAGAAGTGATGTTATGACATTTCTGCTATGTAAAAATAAAGATGTTATTCTAAAAAATAGGATTGATGAACTCGTTGACATATATGACAATAAATCAAATACTATAGATATTCTATTCACCATTGATATGAGTGAGAAGGATTTGTTTAATTATTGTTATGGAATTATCTCAAAAGAGGGTCAACTTTCAAGCATAAAAAATATTGTATTTAGTCTCATTTGCAAATACAAGGGTGAATATGTGAGAATGAAATTAAGTGCTTTCACCAATGATAAGAAGAACCATCCTTACATTATATTAGAAAGTTTCTTGACATAATCACGGAATTACATTCATTGCAAATTCTCTAGCTCCTCCATAAGTTCTCGATTTTTTATCTTCAAATTATTGTTTTGTTCTACAAGCATATTGATTTGTTTTTTTAGCATATGGATGTATTGAGATTCTACATAGTACTCTGCATTCACATAGTTGCTAGTGTTATTTTCTTGTTCTGAGGCTGAAATCCTAAATAGAGAACGCTGCTCGTGCCTTTCCAAATTGAGTTCTTCTTTCAGTTGCTGAACTTCTTCTTGCAATTCTTTGATCTGTTTCATGTATTGCATTCTATCTAGATAGTTGATAGCACTCATGATTTTGAGTTAAGAAAACAAATATATCTTATATCATTTTTTTCTCAGTATTCATATTTACTGTGCCATAATTTTTGCAAGCACATTTATCACATAATATATCATCAAGATACCGGTTCATCTTGAGTTCTTTGCAATTCTTGCATCGAATAATATTCTTACTTAGTTCAATATCTCTCAGTACTTTTGGCATGCTTCTGTATTACTTATACATCATCAATTTTTATGTCATCATCATTGTCATTGTTTCCTTCATCTGATGAAGAAGACGGGAGTATATCATCAAAAGTGATATAATTGTCATCATGTGTTTCATTTTTATCATGGCTATAGCTGTTTTTATTATAATAACAATTAATTAGCACATCAGATATAGCCTTATTTTTAATAAGAGATTGGCATTGGTCTAGGTTGAACTTGTGTACTATGTCAACCTTATTATCTTGAAAATCCCTCTTTGATATTACAATGATATCACCATTTTCAATGAGAACTCTCTTATTAAATCTTCGCAGTGCACCTCTGATTACGCCAATCGCTTCTGTACCATTATTGCAGAGCACGCGTGCTCTACAGTTCCCCAGGAGTTTAATGACATATGCATAATCCTCATAATCTGTATTAATCTGATAGTTCATATCTTTGTCCCTGTTGAAATTTGAATGCTTTTTTTTATTACGAATACTGGTCTGATACATTTTTCTTGTTTGATTATCACATTATGTCTTTATGTATTGCATATACCATGATATTGTCTGGTCTATACCATCTGCAAACGCAACCTCCTCCTTCCAACCAAGGGATTTTAGTAGACTACTATCAATTGCATATCTGAAGTCATTGAAATTTCTGTCCGGAATATATTCTATCCAATCTTCCAGTTTTGCTTCAGGTCCCTTTATTTTTAGCAGAAGAAGTTTAGCAATATCCATGACACTATACTCGTTATTTGAACCAATATTATAGATGCTATTTAAGTTACCCTTATCAAATATAAGGCTGACAGCTTTGACAATATCATCAACATAGATGAAGTTGCGTCTTGTGTCTCCTTGTCCTTGTATTGTCAATTTCTTATTATTTTTGAGAAGCATTATGAACTTTGGAATGAGTTTCTCAGGGTATTGATGCTTACCATAGACATTGTTAGCACGGATGATGATGATTGGAAGTTGGAATGAATAGAAATAGGATCTCACAATGAACTCGGCACCTGCTTTTGTAGCAGCATAAGGATTTGTCGGATTCAGCAGACTTTTTTCACAACACCCTTTGCCTGTCAAATCTATTTCTCCATAAACTTCATCTGTAGATATGTGAATGAACCTTTCAATATTGCCCCAAAGTCTGCAGCATTCTAGCAATGTATGCGTCCCCAATATATTGTCTTTAGTATAGTCAAGTGAATGTTCGAAAGAGTTATCCACATGTGTCTGTGCTGCAAAATGAATGACATACTTGATATTATAGGCTTGCAACACCTTGCTAACTAGGTCTTTGTCAGTAATACTACCATGCACCATGAAATACCTGTCTAAATCGGACTGGTATTTTACATACCATGTAGCAGCACAATAGTCCAATTTATCAATATTGATAATTTTAACATCAGTATAGGTATCTAAGATATAGTTGATAAAATTAGAACCAATAAAGCCACAGCCTCCTGTTACTAGAATATTCCGCTGCATTTACTTATATGTATTCATTATATTGAATATTTTATATGTTTTTATTTAAGAAATATAAATGTAAATAGAACTATGTCTAGCCAGTTTTTAAATGATACATGGAGCCTTTATTTTCACGATCCTTATGACATAGAATGGGATAATGCCAGCTATAAGCTGCTAGGCAATATTGCTACCGTAGATGATTATGTAAATTATTATACTGCATACAAAGAGTTATTTACAAAAGGTATGTTTTTTATTATGCGTATGGATATAATGCCAAGATATGAGGATGAACTCAACAAACAAGGTGGCTGTTTTTCCTTCAAAATAATGCCAGAAGATTTGGATACAAAATGGTTTAACCTTTGTGCCAGTGTATTGGGCGAAACTGTAGGTATCAATGATGACATCTGTTATAATATTAATGGGATTTCTATCAGCCCCAAGAAGTTCTTTTACATAGTCCGCATTTGGCTCAAAGATAAGAAATATGCAAACAAAGAATATTACAGACTTGACATTCCAAAATACTCCACATTGATGTATAAAAACCATATAGAACAATAATATGTTGTATAAAATAATGTCAGTCGTAATAGCAAGAGAACTAAAAGACGTGTATTTGGATATCATGTCAGACAAATTCATTGCAACTGTTTTTTTTCGCTCGTGTATAAAGCATAGAGATAAATACCACATTGGCATTGAAGCTAAATATGACAAAACTTATCTACGTGATTATGAAAGCATCATGCAATTATGTTTGAATGTCAATGATATTGTGCTGAATGTGGAGAAAACTATAGTGCCGTTTGAAGACAAATTTTTTGCATGCTACTTAACCAATGTAAAGAATGCATATGAGTTGCCATTATTTCCTTTCCTGGACTCGATGAAGACATTATTAGTGATAGAATTCAAGGTATGCAAAGAAGGAACTTTAGCTAGAATAGTGCATACTGAAGTAGACCATAATATATCATTATCAAGATTCACAGAAAATATTGACCGAATAGTGAATAATAATGTATTTCAAATTGATGCTTTTACAGGGGTATATGTGAATGACATAAAATCATTAAAGGAACTGAAGAAGATGTATGAAAAAGATACACCATATGATATGACAAAAGATTTCCTGGTGAATTTTTTGAATATGTTAATAAACAATAGAATTAAATATGCATATATGAAAAAGGTTTGCAAGTATTATATAAATAGTTCTGTTGATATCCTGTTGATATAGGAAAAAATTTGCCATGGAAATGTTGTGTTTTTTTGATGCTAATATTACCATACCAATATATAAGGGTTGATTGTGTTATAATGTATGCAAAATGATGGCAATGAAGAATTATCTTCCTATTTTAGTTATATTATGTGAAATTGTCAATGCATTTATGCTACATTCTCCAACACAATTTAGTCCTAAGCGCAGCCTAAATACAATAAATATGCAGCATGATGAAAATGAACCCATATTTCTCAGAAATCCTCATAGTTATTATAATGTGAATAAAATACTTTCAAATGAAAGTAGCCATATATCAAGAATTTACACCACATATAATCATAAATATTCTATCATTATTTACAAATGTGGAAAAATCGAACATCACTTTAACCAGACATTGAAATTAAAATGTAACCAAGATATCATACAGCTAAATATAGTATCTATGAAATATTTTCGGAAGATATACGAGGACATCTGTGCGATAAGAAAGGAGGTATAAGGCTTAGTTTTTTGATTTATCAAAAGGTATAAGGCTTATAATTGATATATCAAAAAATGAAAGAGTTCAACATCATAGTTGCAGCTAGTACTGGATATGGTATCGGGTATGATAACAAAATGTGCTGGCATATTCCAGAGGAAATCAGGAATTTTCAGAAAGTAACTAGTACTACTGTAGATAGAAACAAGGTCAATTGTGTCATCATGGGGAAGAATACATGGCAGTCATTGCCAGAGACCCGCAGACCTTTGAAGAACCGGCTGAATATTGTTTTGAGTAAAAGTGCTGATTTGAGAGCTTGTGAAGGATACGAAGGTGCGGTCGTTAAAAACAGTTTTGAAGAAGCTATTGAATATATACGGCAGAATGATATGATTGAAAAGTGTTTTGTAATTGGAGGGGAACAATTGTATAATCTTGTGTTAACTGAATACTCTGAACTGATATCAAAAATATATATTTCTGTCATATATGATAAGGAATATGTATGCAATAAGTTTATCAACAGGGATTGTATTTATGACAAGTTCAAATTTGAGAAAGAAAATATCCATTTTATGGAGAAATATGTGTATATGATTGGATACAACAAAAAACATCATGAATATGAAAGGTGTGTTTTAGATGAGCCGGCTGATTGATGATATTATAATAATACTTTGCAAAGGAAGTATTCTATATAGATGGGTTCTCGACCCTTATTTGTTTGACAAAGCATGTTATCAATGTATGAGCCTGTATCTATGACTTCTTTTTTTAGGGCTAACTTTGTTTCAGGAATTTTCTTCTTAGGTATTTTTGAATACCTTTTGTTGATGAAATCTAAGGATGGGTCATCTATTATTTTTATGAAGTCCTCCACTAGGTTTATGATAGATACATTGTATTGACAGCATTTATAGGAAATGCTTCTGATTTCTTCTAGCATGTCTTTCTTTTTGCTATATGATTTTGCTAACTCATATAATGGTGGATAATTGTAAGTACAGAATTCTTTTGTCAGTGTTCCAGCGGCTTCTGGCACTTGCTCTAGGTCTGCTATGTAGATGGCTTTGACAATGTTGCGGGTTTGGATATTACTTAAGTGTTGGTTTAGAGGCTTTCTGAGATATTTGGAGAAAATGTCAAGAACTTCTTGGTGTGTAAATAATGGTACTCTGAAAATACTGAACCTGCTTTTGATAGGTGTTTCAATATGCGAAATTGCATGAGTAGTACACAAGAAAGTGGCATTTTGCGAATATCTTTCAAGAAGGATACGAAACTCAAAAAAATTGCTTTTGAGGTTTTCAATATGTTTGATGATAATAAGATGTCTTCTCTGTGTTATACTTTTAGCCTTTACAATATGCAATATGAAGTTTGATATACATTGCATGTCCCTGGGTGTTTCTGGGTCCAATAAGTTTATTTCTATGAAATACTGATTTTCTAGATAGGATACTGACTTATTCCAGACGAACTGCGACTTTTGAATGGTCTCTATGTCAAAAAGATGTCTAATAACTTCATCTACAAAGAGGTCAAGCGGGAAGCCTAAGGTACAGTACAGAAGTATATTATTCGTGTTATCACACAAAGTTATATGGTCCAGGATGCTTTTATATTTTGGATTGGATTGCATAATGGTTGTAAAGTTTTGCGTTATAATATTCCAACTATTCATGATACTTGATTGATATAAGATTGTATATGTTTATGTATTAGACATAAAGGTTATGTTGTTGAATTATAGTAAGATATGGATGTATTTGGAGCACTTAATTTGGATGTAAACAAACTCGATGCATATACTAAGGATGATATCAAGCAACAATATAAAAAGATTGCATTGGAATGCCATCCTGATAAATTGAATTGTCTTACTGATGAGAGTGAGAAGAACAGGAAGGTGGAAAGATTCAAACAGGCCAGTATAGCTTACAAGGTATTCATGGAGGATTTTGATAAATATGGGAAGATTGTCCGTAGAGATTGTGGCGACGATTTTGTCTATGATTTTGATTGTTTTAAAGATGACTTTGAGATTTATAAGGATTTTGATATGCAATTTTGGGAAAGTACCATTGATATGATAAAGAATAAGGATTTTCTGAAGAATACATTTCTAGATATAGCCGGTTTCTTTTTGAAAAATAATTTACATACTAAAAAATATTATTCGCCGGAGGTCCAGGAAGCTATAGAACATAAGATTGTATTACCAGTTTCCTATTTAGATTTGCATAAAAAGGGCAAAAAGAAGGTACGTTTGTTCTTGAAAGGGGTTGACGAGCCTGTATTTTTGAATATCTATTGCAAGAAAGACTATCCATATGTAGAGAGGCAATACATTGATGATGACGGAAAGGAGCATAGCATTATGATAGAAATGAAGATAGGAAGGGGTGGAGCTTACACACATATTGCCAAAGAAGACGGAAGCATTGATTTAATTACCAGTGTTGACGTTGGATGGATAGATTATTTAGTGGGTTGTGTTAAACATCTTGAATATATTGATGGAGGATTTCTGGAGATTCATGTAAGGGCTTTTAATACAGATAAGATTGTTTTGAAAGAACATGGTCTTTTTGGCGGGGACCTTATAGTAAATATCAATATAATAAATATTCAAGAAAAAGAATGGAAAAAACTGGACGAAAACCATAAGAGAAAACTCATTGGTATATTAAAAATGATATAAGGATATATAATGATAATGTAATCATAAAGAAAACATGCCTCCTGCTGCTAAGAAACCCGCTGCTCCTGTCACTCCTGCTGCTGCCAAGGTAACGCCAGTAACGCCAGTAACGCCAGTAACGCCAGTAACGCCAGTCGCAGTAGCAACGCCTTCTCCTGCTGCTACCGCTACTCCTCCTTCTGCTGTTAAGAAGCCTGTTGCTGCAAAGGCTGCTGCTACAGCGACCCCTGCTAAGGTCCAACTTAATGTTCCGGCTGCTTCTCCCGCTCCTGCCACTGCTTCAACTGTTGAAGTTGACGACAAGACTGATAGAACTGGTGAGAACCTTCTAAATTCTCTTGTCGACAAGGTCAATAGTCTTACAGCGCAATTGAAGGAGGTGCAAACTCTCATCAAGCTTGTCAGCAAGGAGTATGACAAGCAGCAGAAGATTATCGACAAGGTCCAGAAGAAGCGCCAGAACGCTAAGAACTCCCCTTCTGGATTTGCCAAGCCTAACAAGATTTCCAATGAGCTCTGTGATTTCATTGGTGTCCCTTATGGAACTGAGAAGTCCCGCACTGATATTACACGCTTCATCAATGCCTATGTCAAGGAGCATAACCTCAATAAGCCTGATAACCGCCGCTTCATTATCCCTGATGCCAAGCTTAAGAAGATCTTGAATGTCAAGGATGGCGAGGAGATTAACTACTTCATCTTGCAGAAGCTTATTTCACACCATTTCCCTCCTAGCGCCAATAAGGCCAAGGCTTAAGGTTATTTTCAAACTTATTTTTATTATGATATAAAATATTCTATATTTATTAGAACATTGAAGTAAAACTTATGGTAGCTAAATATCATAATACCAAACGGAAGGAAAATATAAATGGCAAATTACGCTCAATATATGTTAAGGACAAGTCCGACAAAGAATATATCAGATATGGTAGTTCACGCTATGTAGCCATCCGCAAATCTCGAAAACAAAAAGGTGGAGTTTTAAATTATACAGGAGTAGATATGAGTCAAGTAATTGCAAGTGTCGCTGTATTTTATGTTGCTAGCCAAAAACCAGAGTTCTATGCTTATAATCAAGTATTTACAGATCAAGAACAATTTAAAGATATTATGACTTATAATAATGTTTTTAGAGGTATTCCTCCAAATAAACAAGAAACAGGAGCAAAAATTTATTTTGAATTCAAGAATGCTTTAGCTATTAAAGCTATGAATGATAATCAATTATTAGATGATACTTCAGAATATTTAAAAGGCCAAGAAGGTTTCATGAATCAACAAGTTGTGTCAATTTGCTTTGATTGTACTGATAATAGTAATGCTAGTAATGCTGGTAATATAAAAAAACAATACATATTATTTACACTTTATATGACAGGAACCTCTTTTAAACCACCCGGTCGTTCAACTATATCAAAATTAACCCACCCTATATTAGAACATTACAATAAAATAAAAATAAAGCCACGTTTTTTGGATAATAGTAATAAGAAAGACAATGAAAAAGATGCATTGAAAGCAATTAAAAATGTATTGATGGAAAATATGGGATTTTTTTTGGAGAATGCTATAAGCGCAGCAGAAGCCGGCAGCCAACAGACACCGGCACAGGTACAGACACAGCCACAGACACCGACGGGACAGACGGGACAGACGGAACCGGCAGCCTCAAAACCGGAACCGGCAGCCTCAAAACCGGACACCGCAGAAGAGAAACCGGAACCGGCAGCCAAGACAGACAAGACACCCGGGACAGCAGACGGACAGAAGACTGACGGACAGAAGACTGACGGACAGAAGACTGACGGACAGAAGACTGACGGACAGAAGACTGACGGACAGAAGACACCCGGGACACCAGAAGCGAAAAGGAAGGACGCGGCAGGGGGGACAGGCGGGACAGACGGCAGCCACAGGTACAGCAGACGGGACAGCAGCAGCAAAAGCAGCAGCAAAAGCAGCAGTAAAAGAAGCAGCCCCAGACATAGAAATAGGCCAAAGAAGAAGTAAAAGTAGTCAGCCTATAATATACGAGATGATAACCAAGCAGAAATAAAAAAAAGCACCATTAGCATTTAAAGAACCAGCAGAAGCAGCTTTAGCAGATGCAGCAACAGCAACAAAAGCAGCAACTTCAAAAGCATTAACAGCTGCTGCAACCAAATTAAAAAATGCAGCATCAGAAGAAAAAGAAATAAGAAGGACAGTAGAAGAATTAATAAAAGCATTAAACCCAGGCGGTAATTCTACTAGTGAAAAAACAGCATACAATAAGGCAATAGAGGCAGCAATAACAGCAGCAATAACAGCAGCAAGAGGAGCAGTAACACAAGCCGAAATTTTATGGGATAAGTATATTATGAAAATAGAATAGCATAAGCAAGTGATTGCTGACTTGGAAAAACGAATATATATAAGAGATAGTATTGACATTACACTCACGCACACCCCATAAACTTATTTTTATAAAAATCTTTACATAAATAGAGATGGTGGCTAGATATCATAAAACAGACCATAAGGAAAAGATAAAGGGTAGGATGCGAACTATCTATATCAAACATAATTCAAACAAAAAATACATTCGACGTGCAAGTGGTCGTTATGAATCAGTCAAACAAAAAGGCGGAACAAAACCTCAACAAGTCCGTTTTGATGAAATAGCAGCAGCCATAGTAGTCAGTGATAAAACTATATATGCGATTGATAACAATGACATTTCAAAAAATACTCATGATAGCATCAAAAATATAATTCTAGCAAAACAAGATAACTCATCAGAAGCAGAATATGATTTTGATGATACTTTGCCAATTGGCCTAAGAATTATAGATGGTGGATATTTAAAGAAAAATACTGAGGAATTTCTAGAAGGCAAACTTGGTGTCAGAAGCCAATATGCCATATCTTTTTGTTTAGATATTGGGAACCCTCAAATAAACGGAGGCGGTAGAAGGCGCAAGTTATACAGAAAATTGGTAGGCGGAGTAGGCGGAGTAGGCGATGCAGGCGGAACTCAACCAAGAATTAAAGGAATATTTAATATCGGAAATTCTTGTTTTATAAATACAGCATTACAATTATTGTTTCAGTTAGAAGATGATGGATTGTTTCAAGGCGTTGATGAAAACGGTGGCTTATATCAACAATTTAAGAACCTTTATAATGGGGATACACCAAATGAATTTTTTTGCAAAACAAACATTGTACCATTTGGAAATTCTCTTGGGATACAAAAGGAAGAACCCCAATATAATCAAGAAGATACTCATGAAGTGATGATTAAGTTCTTTGAAAAACTCGATAATATATCTGTAAATAATAGATTGTGTATTCAAATAAAAGAAACTATAAAATATAAAGAAACAAATGCGGATAATATAATTTATAAATGTAATGAAAAAATAAACATACAAGAACCTGACTATTTTTTGAAAATAGAAGAAATAAATATGGGAACCGGCCAAAATATAATTAATATTCAAGAATATGTTGATAAATATATTAAAGGATATGATTCAAAAAAGGGAGATACTTCATTTAATTGTATAGCAGGTTCATATATTAATGATGTATTTACAATGTATATAAAAATGACATTAGATGGTAATAAAAACTATATATTAGATACTAGTCCAGAGTTTATGCTTATACATCTTGTAGGAAACAATATTTCTGATTTTAATTTTAATGTTCCGAAAACATTTAATAAGAGTCAATATATATATATATTGCAAGGCGTTTGTGTATTTTCAGGAACTATCGGAGTTCATAGCAGCAAAAAAGGGCATTATGTATACTTGGGTAAACGAAATGATGTTTGGTATTATTTTAATGATGAACATTATGCAGGTACTGTCAGTGATTATAAAACTGGTCATTATAATGATAAGCGTAAAAACCTTTTTGATATAGAAGAAAATTTTATAATTTTCAAGGAAACATTTACACCATATGTATTATATTACAAACGTACTGGTGGCCCAGACACAACACCTAATACTTCATCTGCGTCTGGCAATTCAACCATTGGAACGCAGCCCAAATTATTTAAATATTTTGATTTTAAAAAAGAGGAACAAAAAAAATTTCTTAAATTGTATACTGATTCAACTATGATATTTTGGGAAGCAATACCACAAGAACCCCCCCAAAATGGTGCAGGTCGTAAAAAAAAGAAACAAAAAGGCGGAAAAAATAAAGAATATAATAAATGGGAGATAACAGATATTCAAATAAGTTATAATAATGCTCTAGCTAATACAATAGCACTTTTCAATGCAGCAAAAGCTCTCTACGATTGTTATTCATTTAAAGAAGGCAAAAATATATATATCCGAGATCAAATTCATGTCTCAAATGGAAATCCTGATACATATGCCTTTCCAGAATGGGTCATAAATAGAAATAGAGAGGCATATGGGACAGATGAAGACCATAAACCTTATACATTTGATAGATTTAAATTTAATGAAACTGTTGTTTTGTATGATAAAGACGATAAAATAGAAGAGGTATTCAATACAGTATTCAAAAGAGACCCTGTAAATGTAACAATGAATAGATTGTTTAACCCTGACACTTTAAAAGGAACGTTTGGATATAATCAAGCATATTATCTTGATGGTTTTTATACTACAGAAGAAAAAGACGTAGGAAAATCTAGTAATTATGAATATGCCAAAAAAACCAAAAAAACCAATTCTTCCCTAACACTGAAACCCAATATTGCCATATATTGCAAGGCTCTGGTGAATTGCAGAAAAGGTGATAAATGGAATAAATCAACTGAAACTACTTGGAATATAGTTCAAGTTGATTTATACAATGTAGAAGTCCATGTTATGAACTTAATTGGATATGGATTTGACACCCAAGAGCAACCAGATTATATCTATATTGCAAGTCTTCCAATAAATGAAAGAAAATCAAAGATAATTGAATTGTATAGAAAAATGTGGTTGAAACTTGCAGTATTCTGTGTGCAAAATAAAGGCACTATAAAACATGTCATCATTTCAAATGTAGGTGGTAATAATTTTGCAAGATATTACTTAGATGCAATATATGGTAATGATAATCCAAAAAATAAATATCTAAACAGCTATAAAAATAATTTCTTAAATGAAATATTTAAACCAAGTTTTGGATATGAAAATACAGATGAAATGAATACATCTGATGGAAAAAATCTAGCAAATCCATGTAAATTGATGACAGATAATGGTATAACAGTGATTGTAGAAATTACTACAGATGATATCAATACAAAACTTCGTATCCCTAATATCATATATGTGTTGAGCGTAAAACAAGATGGTGACAACGCATCCAAGCAACGCCATCAAAAAGGCGTAGTAGAACAAAACCCAACAGAAACTTTGCCAGATACTGCCACTTTAGATAACACGCTCTTTGTTAACGCTTGGGATCCGCATAGCATTATTGGTAATGGTAATTATAATGATGACTCATTAGATGGATTTTGGGGCAGAATTTCAAATATGAGTGTCCTAGGATGGGGATACACCAACCCATATATGAAATGGCAAGCCATCAAATTTGACGAAATCAAAACAACAATTGGAGAAGCACCACAAGCAACACCATCACCACAAGCAACACCATCACCACAAGCAACACAAGCAACACAAGCAATAGCAGTACCAGCAACAAGTTCCACAAACAACAATCTACAATTGTTTGGCTCAGTTCTATCTACTATGACAGGTTCAAAACCAAACACGACTCGTCAACAAACACCATCACACATATCAGGTTGGAATAATAAACCAGAAACCATGCAAGTTATAAAATATAATAATTACACACGAGAACATCTGTCAACTGACAAAAAATATATAATACTTACATTTTACACGAAAATTCTTACTAATATAGATATAGGAGCACAACTAGGAAATTATATAAAATCCACCATAAAAGAAGCTATTGCAAAAATACAAGATAGTATCAGAGCATATGGAAACAACTTTTTTGATAATATGAAAAAATCATCTTAATAGTAAATAAAGGCTATGGAAGAAGAAATAACTATTCAATATCTTATTGACATAAAAGGTAAAGAAATTAAAATATATAATCCAGATAAAGAAAAATCTTATATAAAAAAACTGAAAGATATTTTTGGTAATAATGCGTATACAAAATATACTTATAGGGAAACAAATCCTTATGAAATAATTCAATCTAAAGATGCCAAGAGAACACTGTTGTTTGATATGGCGGCAGACAGCAAAAAAACTGAACTTAAAATGTATTTACTCATTTGTGTTGATGTTGACGATTTTGCAGATTTGAAAACAGAAAATATATTAAATATAAATAGTGATATCAAAAACAATATTGAAAAACTTATAAAAAACTATATTGTATTATTATTAGCATTATCTGTTAAAAAGCATGTAAATGAAATTGAAACAATTTTGACACCCTAGAAATAAACCACTATTATTTTTTCATCCTAGTCTTATAATAGAATGATAAGGAGAGAAGGAGATTATAAATCTGGCTTCAAGTACTATAAGAACAATATAGAGATTAAAGACAAGGCTGAGATAGAATGCATAAGAGAACTTAAGATACCTCCTGCATACCAGAATGTCGTTATAGTAAATACTAGGAAGATTGTGGCATATGGGTATGACTCTAAAGGTCGCAAACAAGTCCTTTATCAGCCTGCATTTGTCAAGAAGCAGAATGAGAAGAAATTCAAGAAAATTTTTGCATCCATGGAGACTTTTGAGAAGCTTAAAGATATTGTCGAACACGATATGAAAAATAAGAAAGATATCAAGAGAAAGGAAATTGCCATCATCATACATCTCATTTTCACGTGCGGATTCCGCATCGGTAACAAGAAATATGAGAAGGAGAATAACTCAGTCGGTCTGACTACGCTCAAGTTCTCACACATGCAGTTTGCCAAGAATAAAATACATATTGATTTCATCGGCAAAAAAGGCGTCAGGAACACAGCCATATGTCATAACAAAATGATATACAAATATTTACATGACAAAGCCGAGAAGTTCAAGGAAACAGATTATGTATTCTCTTATTCTAGCAAGAATATTACTTCTGCTGATGTCAATGAGTACTTAAGAGCAGTCGACGAAGATATGAAGATAACATCAAAAGACTTGCGGACATGGAATGCCAACTATCTTTTTATGAAATTCTTCAAAGAAATACTTGAAGGCGACGAAAAACTCAGAAATCCAGTTAAAAAGGCTATTGAGATGGTGGCAAACAAACTGCATAATACTTATTCAATTTGTAAGAAAAGCTATATAGACCCGAAAGTTGTTAAATACGCAGAAAAAATGATAGAATAACTGATATATAAGATTAATATATTTATACAGAGTAAAGAGCAAGAATGGAAATTGACATTATCATTCAGAACCTCAAGGATATGCTTCTAGAAAGGGGAGATGATATATCAATGTTTGAAGAACATGAGGCAAACATTGACAGGAAGGATTTCTTCAATGACAAGAATGTCATCGAGTTTCAGACTTCCCAGACTACTTTGATATTTGCCCTCACCAAGAAGCTGAGGAAGAATATCATTGATGAACTCAAAAGCGGTGAGAGTAGCATTGATGCATTCATTAAAAATTATAATCATAAGAAAAATGTCATTCTCATTTTCAACAATGACACCATATCAATGCCTATATTGTCACAACTCAACAGATACGACAAACTCTTTCAGAAGTCTGGAGGCATCCTGCAGTTCTTTATGATGAAACAGCTTATGTTTAACCCGACAAGACATGTCTTTGTTCCAAAGCACATCAAACTGTCTGATGCCGAGACAGCTGACATTATGCAAAAATATATGATTAAGAGTAAACTCCAGATGCCTGTCATATTGCATAATGATATCATTGCAAAATGGCTTGGCCTACGTCAAGGAGATGTTGTGAAAATTGAACGATATAATGAAAATAGTGGCATATCCTACTATTACAGGTGTTGCATCTAAATAAAAAAATATACATCTATAAAATAGATTTATAGGGTGACTTACTATGTCAGAAACTTATACAGTTACAAACAAACATATTACAGAATTAAATAGTCTTATCAGAAACTATTACAATTCATTCATCAGAGATGAAAATAAAGAGATATTTGGCGAAATGGCAAATATAGGCAATGATGTAGCTAGAGGTGCTACAATACCTAGTAATACAGAAGGAACTAGTTATAGTATTGCATTATTCCAAAACTTCATCCATAGTGTCATAAATAATAATATATCAAATGATGTTGCTACTGGTTATAGTACAGGTACAAAGAATGGTTTATTGAAAATCAAAGGGGAAACAGGAACTTTTGTTGCTACTGATTTACCAAATCTTAAGTTTGTATTTGTTTGCATAAATATCATCAATGTCTTTGTAGATATATTAGAAGCTTATAAGTATTTTATTGATAATGATGCTGGGTTCAAAGATAAATTGAAGGTTATTAATACAATAGTTTTAGTTCCATCAACACATAGGACCAAAGAACATATAGATTACATAAGCACATCAGTTGCAGCTCAACCAAACATAGGATATTATATTAGCTCTGAACCAAGTAAATTATTTCTGGCAATTAATTCATTAACATCTAGTTCACAAAATACAATATTTACACTTGATAAGAGCAATGATGAGTTATTAGATGGAAAAATATTAGCTACACATGGATTATATGAGGGTACTACTTTAAATGTAAATCCATATGTAAATCAATTTGCTTATATCAGCGATAGTAATTTTAAAATAAATATACTTCAATACAATAAAAAAACAAATTATGATACATTTAATTTGGCTGATCTCCAGAAAAATTGCTTGAATAACTTCTTATTGTTTTTAGCGAAAATGAAAGTAGATAATGCAAGAAATCAAGTTAATGCACTATATTTTTATTATAAGTACTTGCATCTATATACTACACTTGTATTTTCAACAATGAATGTAGTTTTAAATGATTCAACACAAAATACTCAATACTTTATGAAAATTATACAATATACTCCATATAGTACTAATGCTGCAACAGGACAAACTGCTTTAATTGCTGCATCTTCTTTAGCCGCTAACGCTGCTGCTGCTACTAATGCTGCTTTAGCGGCTAAAGAGAGTAATGTAGAAGCTAATACTAAAGCTTCAAATGCAAAAACTGCTACTGGTGAAAGTGCTGTTGCAAATGCTAAAAGTCTCTTAAAAGCCGCTGTAGTTGATACTAACAATGCTATTGATAAAGCTAATGATGCTAGAACACGTGCAATTACAGCAGACGAAGAGACTTTATTTACAAAATCCGTTCCAGACAAATATGATACTGATACTACTAATGCTGAAATTGATAGGTTTACTGCTATAAATGTTGCTCTTACAAATAAAGCTAATCAAATTATAGGATACGCTAATAATGCAGCTGAAGCTGCCAATGAAGCTGCAATATTAGCATCTTTGGCTACAGGTACTGCTGCTGGTGAACTGACTGAATTCAGCGAATCAATAACAAATAAAATATATAAAAGTGACGATGCAATATATGAAAGTATTACTCAAAACACTTTGGGTATAATGACATACACTATAAATAGTATAGGAACTGATGCAGGTAAAGATGCTGCAATTACAATTTATGATAATGCTATTCTGTATGTATCTAGTGAATTATCAAGATTAATTAATAAATTATTACTTCAAACAAATCAAATACCTGTAGTTTTTGATAAATATAGAACACTTATAAGTGCTGATTTAAATCTGAAGATTTCTTTTAGCAGAGAGAGTGTACTCAAAATAAAATATGATGATGCTAGTATATCTGCTGCTAACAAAAACTATCTACAAAATATTTCTAGAAATCTGAATGAAAAATTAGAGTTTATTGAGGCATTTTCCGTCAATTATGAATCCAAATATTATAGTATAACAGATATAGATGCTAAGTATATATATATAGAAGCGATATTTCCTAACAAAAGCAGTAAGATAGTAAATGAGTTTAGACCAAACTTATGGGATGATACTACTCATAATGACGAAACTTCAGAGTATAACACAACTATCAAAATAATCATTAATGGATTACTTCAGTTCAAAGACAGTTATACCAGTGGTATGAATAATTTAATACATATTAATAACAATATAAAACAAAATATATCAAAAATCAACAGTCAAAAGAGCATGTTTCAATACGAACAAAATAGAGATACACATTTAAGAAATCAGACCTACTGGTACAGCATTATCATAGGCCTTATAGCATTTGCAATTCTATTATTACAAATCATCAAAGTCGAACAGAATACTAGAGAGATGGCTGGAATGGTTTTTGGTGGTATCATTGTGGTTTTCTTTATAGTATATTATGTCATCAATGCAGCATACATTGAAGAATTTAAAATGAAAGAGAACTTTTATATCATTGCAAAATCTAGTGATTTAACATCAGCATCAAATACAGATAAAAAAGACTTCTTGCAATATCAAATAGATGGTATCAATACTAGGTTTATCGAGTATTTTCAGAAATTACTTACGAATATTCCATTAGTAGAAAGTTTGGATTTCTACAAACATTTAAACAGTATTATTAGAAGTGAAAAGAACGATAAGACAAATATCAAAGATATATTGGAGTATAAGAAGTCTTCTGGATACTCTAGTATTGATGTATTGAGATATGAAAACAATAACAAGCAAATTTTTATATCAACACTCTTAGTGTCTGCATTGATATACATAGCATTATATAATGTATCATTATACACATCAAGTGAATATAATAACCTCATCATTTTCGCAGGTTTTATTTTTGCAGTCATTATCTTTGCATATTACTTAATATTTGCATCAAAGACAGCTAGGAATAGATCAAATAATAAATATTGGGGTCCAGAGTTCAACAAGAATATGTAATATATGCTGTAAATGAATAGTAAATAAAAAATATACATTTATTTTATAGAGAGACTATGTCACAGCATCAAGCTTATACACTTACAAACAAGCATATAACAGAAATAAATAAGCTCGTCAAAAACTATTTCAATATGTTTATTTTGGATCAAAATAATGAGATTTTTACTGAAATGCGTAATATTGGTAGTGATAGAGCGGATACAATACCTTCTGATGGTCTATATACCGTTCAGATGTTTAAGAAATTTATCCATAGTGTCATAAACAATAACATTTCAAGTGATGCTGTTTCAGGATATGGAACAAACACAAACAATGGTATGATAAAAATAAAATCAGGAGCTAATGGGTTTGCTGTTGCTGACTTGCCTAATCTTAAATTTGTATTTGCTTGCATGAATATCATCAATGTCTTTGTAGATATATTAGATGCCTATAAATATTTTATTGATAATGAACCAAACTTCAAAGAATATTTGAAAAAAATAAATAAAATTGTTTTAGTACCATCAACACACAGGAAACAAGAACACTTAATGGCTGGTTCAAGTAAAACAGTAGCAGACATACCAAATATAGGATATTATATAAATGGGCCTGGTTTTGATACAATGCTATTTTTGGCTATAAAATCTTATACAAGTTCTCATATAAATAAAATATTTACTGGTTCCACAACTAATACATTGAAAACAGCTCCCCCAGCTTACACTTTAGCAAGTGATGGTTTATTTGTTTCTACAACCATTACTCACAATGTTTATGTAAATCAACTTGCTGATAATTCTGATAAGGATAATTTCAAAATCAATGTATCAGATACAATTAGCGCTAACTATCTAACAGAAAATGTATCACTTGAAAATTTCCAAAAAAGAGCATTAAACTATTTTTTGAAATTCTTAGCACAAATGAAAGATGACAATACTAGAATACAGGTAAATGCGCTTTATTTCTATTACAAATACGTGCAACTGTATATAATTCTTGTATTCTCCACAATGAATATAGTACTAAATAATTCAGCTTCTGATACACAATCTCTAATGAAAATTATACAATATACGCCAAACACTGCTGCTGGTACTTCTAGTAATGAAGTACCTCCATCAACACCGTATGCAAGTAATGATGCTATATTCGAAGATATTTCAAGTAAAACAACTGTAGGTGATTTTACATATACAATAAATAGCGCAACCGCTAATAAAGGAAGGGAACATGCAGCAACTATTTATGAGAATGCAGTGAGACACGTTCAAACAAACCTCACAAAATTAGTAGGAGAATTATATTCATTAAATATACCAACTGCTTTTGAAAATAATATGATTATACGAAATGACTTAAGTATGAAAGCAACATATTATTCAGGTGATAAAATAAAACTAGACTTTAGTGAATTAAGTGGTATAGTTGATGTACTAAATGATATCATTCGTGATGGAACAAAAAAACCATTACTACAAGAAAATCATGTTATTTCATATGCTGGTAAAGTATATGATATAGTACTTCTAGAAAGTAATTATATATATATCAGAGCAAGGTTTCCCAATAATAATGAAATGACATATGCTGCTATCCCAGTATTTGAACCACCTAATTGGAGTACATTAAGTAGTAGTCATAATGATGCAACTTCAATATATATTATAACAGTTCAAATAGTTCCCAAGGGATTGGTTGCTCTGAGACAAGAATATAGACAGGGAAAAATTCAATTAAGAGATATTAATGAAGATATCAGGTACAATACATCAAAAATCAACAGTCAAAAGAATATGTTTGAATACGAACAGAATAAGGATACCCTTTTGAGAAATCAGACATACACTTATACTGTTATCATTGGTCTCATTGTCCTGGCAATTTTAGTATTACAAATCATTAAAGTAGACCAAAGCACAAAAGAGATGGCTGGAATGGTTTTTGGTGGCATTATTGTCATATTTTTTATAGTATATTATATCATTAATTCAACATACATGGAGGAATTTAAAATGAAGGAAGGATTTTTTGCCATTTCAAAACCTTCTGATTTACCTACAGCATCAAATACAGATAAAAAAGACTTCTTGCAATTGCAAATAGATAGCACAAACATCCGATTCATAGAATATTTTCAAAAGGTAATGATTTTCCTTCCAGTATCGGAAAGTGTAGACTTTTACTATGAACTAAATAGTGTCATCAAGAGCGAGAAGAATGACAAGACAAATATCAAGGAAATATTAGAGTTCAAGAGGTCTTATGGGAATTCCAGCATTGATGTTATGAGATACGAGAATAATAATCAACAAATTTTCTTATCAACACTATTAGTGTCTGCATTACTATTTATCATATTGTATAATGTAGCAATATACTCACCAAGTGAATATACAAACCTTATCATGTTTGCAGGTTTCATTTTTGCAATCATTATCTTTGCATATTATTTAATATTTTCATCAAAGACAGTCAGAAATAGATCCAATAATAAGTATTGGGGACCAGAGTTCAACAAGAACATGTAGCCAATTATCAGGTATATCATGATGTTATTTTTTCAGAATGTATATAAAAATTACATTACTATACTATATAATCTTTCATAAACTAAATTAATAATGACATCAGAAAGCTCGGATATGTCTCATAGTAGCACAGAAGAGAGTAGCAACTATGAAGAAGACCCTAATTATGTTCCTGAGGAAGATGAAAAGGAAGAGGAGGAAGAGGAGGAAGAGGAGGAAGAGGAGGAAGAGGAGGAAGAGGAGGAAGAGGAAGAAGAGGAAGAAGAGGAAGAGAGCAATCCAGGAGAAGGATTTTTTAACAAAAATGATGAAGAGTTGCATCATCAAAACAATATTTATCTCATTCTTAACCCTCGTCAGCCAGCTAGGAATTATCAAAGATATAATAAGCCTTCTAACAAATATCATCAAAAAAAACAGAAGACTAAAAGTGTCATCAAAAAGAAGACCTATGCATTTTATAAAAGATATTCTCAACAAGAAAAAATGTTTTTTGATGGACTTCCAAATGATGAGAAAGATATAATAGAAACAATTGAAAATAGATTGGTGTCTATCAATACACAATCTGAAGAACCATTGCGTTTCAAATTCCTAAAGATGGATATTCCTGACAGGACTAAAAAGATTATCATATCAAAGGTTGATAATCTACAACAAATGGCATACTCTGCATCTGGTGAATATTATAAGCTGAATAACTGGATGAATATTCTTAATGAAATCCCTTTTGGCAAATTTTATGAAATCCCTATCAAAAATACAGATGGTATTGATAAGATTTGCACGTTTCTGGAAAATGTAAAAACAAAAATGAATGAGACCATTTACGGACACAAAGAAGCCAAAGAACAGATTGTTCGTATCCTAGCCCAACTTATTTCATTCCCATCTGCCAATGGGTATGTCATAGGCATCCAAGGAAGTGCAGGCGTTGGTAAGACTAAGCTTATCAAAGAAGGCATCTGTAATGCTCTCAATTATCCATATGCTTTCATTTCTCTTGGTGGTGTAGAGGACGCTTCATACCTTAGAGGACATTCATATACATATGAAGGAGCAACCTATGGAAAAATATGTGAAAGTCTTGTCAAAACTGGCATTATGAATCCTCTTATTCTGTTTGATGAGTTAGATAAGGTATCTAATACATACAGAGGGCAAGAAATTATTAACACTCTCATCCACATTACAGACCCAGTACAAAACGATAAGTTTACTGACAGGTATTTTGAGGAAATAGATTTGGATATTTCTAGATCGCTTTGTATATTCACTTATAATGATGAGAATAGCATTAATCCTATTCTGCGAAATCGCATGATTACTATCAATGTACCAGGATATAGCCAGCAAGAGAAACTGGTTTTAGCCAAAAATTACATCATACCTGAAATACTTAGGCAGTATAATCTCAGCATGAGTGATATTATCTTCACAGATGAAGTATTAAAGTATATTATTGAAACAACAGAGAAGGAGGAAGGTGTCAGAAATCTCAAGCGTGCAATCAACAATATTGTATCTTGGGTGAATATGATGCGTTATGTTTCCATTGATAATATGAAAATATCCTTTCCTTTCGAAATTACCTCAAAGTATTATGATAAGTATTGTAAAAATAATAAGAACACCATACATAGGGACATTTTGCATTCTATGTATTTATAATTTCAAGTACGAACAAAAATACTGATAAATAAACCTTATATTGTAAGTAAGGGAATGTATCTATATATTTTTATTGCAGTATCTGTGATAGTCATCATTTTGTATTTCTACTATGTATATATGCAAAAGACAGAAGCATATCAAACTGCAAATGATACAATTTATTTCATGACATACGACGAGACAGCGAGGTATTTTAAAGAGGATAAAGACCAGTATGTCAGACAACTCACAAAATTGGACCTATATGCTAGAAAAGTCCGGACAAGTCAAGAATATATTGACAATATTGTGAAGACTGCTATAAGCTTCACAAATGAAGAAAAACAATTACTTACTAGATGTGCAAGGAAGGCAGATGAGTTCTTTTTGAATATGGACTTTAGAAAAACAGATTACAAACTCATGAATAATCTTGATATAGCAAATATTCCTTGGATATTTGCTTTGACATACAAAAATGATATGTATGAATATGAAGAGGGCTTACCGCATACTAGAGAAAATATCATATTCCTCTCAAAATATGTTTTGAAATATGATGAGAATGATTTGATAAATACATTGATACACGAGAAAATACACATATATCAGAGATATAATCCAGACTTGTTTGCGAAGATAATAGCTTCTATGAAGTATGCTGTCCTGGATGTTAACGAACAGCCATATAGAAAATATATTAGGTCCAATCCAGATACTGACAGAAAGATATATTATGATATAACAACAAACAAGGAAATGGTCTGTCTATACAGATCTGATACTCCATCTGGTATCAATGATATTATAATGAATAACTTTGCTATGGAACATCCTTATGAAAAAATAGCTTATGAGGTAGCTGGTTATTATTATAAACAGGTTGCTGACAAAGCTAAATATGCAAAGATATAAGAGATACATATCTTCATATATATTAGATACATGGATAAACTTTCAGAAGTATTAAAACAGGCTCCTGCTGATATTGACGAGGAGACTATCAAAAATATTTTTGTCAAAAATCAAGAAGATGTTTTGAATACTCTGTCAGAACTTTGGAAGATGCCTAGAGAAGCAGAAAAGGAAAAGAGCAAATGGGAACAAATCCGTGCAACATGTGACGCATATGATGAAGAGATGGATAGAGTTGTCATGAGCCAGATTAGAAACCAGAAAAAACCTCAGTTGTAAACATAACTAATTTTTATTTATCATTCTAATATAAGAACGATGTCTTCAGCAATAACAATAGAAGATTTGCGATATATTATCAGTCAACAATATAAACCTAAGAGTGGGGCCTCTTCGTCACAGCTTAATTCCTATCTGAAGGCTGCAAACAGTTTATGGAACGCGTCAAGTCAGGATTATGCTAGCTGGTTCTATGATATGTCAGCATATGCAACAGACGAGAGTTTTCGTACAACTGGCGTTCCTAGAAGAAGGGCTCTCAGTATAGATGAATTGGCTTATTATGATCCTACAGCAAAATATACTTACACATAATATATCTTTACATAATAGAGTAAAATGTATCAAATACAAGTAATACTTATTGTTTTCATACTAATTCTATTTGCTAGTGCATATCCTATATTATCCTTAAAATATCATAGTGACCTGTATGAATATACAGACAGGTTAAATAGCCAATGTTCTAAACAAAAGGAAGAAAAAGAGAAGAACAAATATGTCTGGCAGATTTCTAATTACTTCTATGATTTTAGTAGTTTGAATATTGATAAAAATAAAGAATCAGCAAAAAATAATGGTGAATTTCTAGATGAAATAAATCATATGAAATTATATATCTCTTATTTTCATAGTTCTATAGGACAACTCTTGTTTTTCATCTTGTTTATCATATGGTATGCTATTATTGTGCTGTATTTAAGACAAGAATATTTGCAGAAGGAATGGTTCCATTTTTCCTTATTAATTATGATGTTTGTATATGTAATTTTATTTATCATCATATTTGCACTGATTTTGAAAAAGATAACTGAAATTTACAATGATACTTACACTTTTGAATATATGGTGTTTATGAAGAAATTGGATATTATTATTAGTGAAGCTACTAAAGAATCTAGCAGCGCTTTTGTAGATACTGATAAAGAATTAAAAGATTTATTAAAAAACCTGTATGACACATCATATGAACCTGATGCAGATGAAAAACAATATGCAGTACAGAACCTAGTACTTACTGAAGATATTCTATACAAGCTTGAAAAAACGTATTCTAAAATTGTTCCTAATGGAACAGAAATGAAAGATGGTAAAATAGTAGATAAAATGGCAGATCTTAATATCAATAAAAAAGAAATTGATGATTTCTTTTTCAAATATCATCAGAAGTCTCACAAGGAAGACATACAAAACAAAATTAATACAGTGACATCATATCTATATGCATATCTCGTATTTTTGCTGCCTTTTTTGATGTTACTCTTCAGGTCTATTGACAATTACTATATATATGCTATTATTTTGATAATACTTTTCATTGCAGTATCAGCATATTACATATACACAGCTTTGCATTAGAATATATTGATAAAATATTTTTCTTTATTAGGTTTAATGATGAACACTGCTAATACATTCTTTGGTATAGTAGCATTTTTGATGATACTCTTTATATACATAAACGAAATGAAAAATATAACGGAGTTCATCATCAAATATAAATCAATTAAAGATACCGCCCGCATTAACATGGAGCAAAAGTGTAAGAACATTTACTGCGAGGCTGAAACGGACCGCTTTCAAATTGCAAAGAACATGTATGACTTACTTCTACCCAACGATATATATAATGCAAGAACATATACAACTATGGTAATGATATTTTCAATATTTTTATTTATATATGTGTTTTATTTGTATGTTACATATATAAGTAAATTAACAGTATATACTTTTAATTTTACTTTTATAGATATAAATGATACAACTATTATCATATGGTTATTATGTATACTCATATTTATCAAAGTGCTTACAAACATTCTATTGAGATATACACCATATGACGAGCAAGGATATATAAACTATTTTGTAAAAGGAGCACAAAATATAGATGCATATCATTGGTTTATGTTTCTTTTCATATCTATACTATTGTTAGGTTATTTAGGTTATATTGTTATAAAAATACATTCAATTGATAATAAATCATCTGGTTATATCAATTATATCAAAGGTATATTTATGACATTATTATTTATATTTTCATTTTATTTTATGTTTACAATGGTAAATATTGTTGAGGCATTTAGGAAAAATGTTGTCCCCAATAAAATATATGAAGATGATACTAACAAAGATACAGGAAGCAATTACCAAAAGCATTGGACTGCAGATACAGCACATGATTCAGAGGATTACTTCTATAACATATATTTCAATCTGGTAGATATACCTGATGCTATTTTCAGCTCAACAATGGATAAATACCAGAAGTATGACATACATAATGTATATATATTTAGAAACTTGCCAATCATTGGTCTAGTATTATTTGTGTTATGCTTGATAATAGGATTTGTATTGATGTTTTTTAAATATGATGATGTAGGAGAGTATATTAACATGTTACTACCACTAGTCTTCTTGTTCTTCTTAGTATTTGCTATAGTCATGTTTACATCATTCAACACAGCTTTCAATAAATATGCATTATATGGTGTTTGTAAGTCTTCATATGCAAGGGCTTTGAATGGTCTTAATAATGTTGTAGTTCCGTTCATAGCAATGCACGAGAAAGACGCTGGAACAGGTAACAATAATTTAACAGACTATAGATACAATTACATTGTCCTCAACGTCATCATATCGTATTTCTTGAATTATGTTAATTTGATAACTAATGATGAAAACTATTCTACTTCTGAGAAGAAAAAAGCTACCAGTGAAAAATTGAAAAAGTTCCATGATAAAAATTACATAAATGATAGGCAAATAAAGTTTAATCTAATTAACACAAATGATATAACAGATCTAGCTAAATTTGAAGCATATTATAAAGAACTCTTCAAAGAAATTTTAGAATATGAAAACGGAAATATCCCAGATAATCTTAATCCAACAGATATTCAAACTAGATATGTTGATTTGTTGAATAAGATATTATCGTCACCAGAAGTCTATGATAAAACTTTAGTGCAAAACGATGTCAAAGATAGTACTAAAAAAACAAACAATCAAGACTTGGTAAACAAAATACGAAACGCTGTATATTATTACATAAACAAACTTGAAAACTTCAATAACAAAATAGGCAATTATAATGATATCGCAGGTCAAGACAGAAATGGATTTTTAAATGACTTCTTGTTTTACATAAATGATGACAATACTATAGACCCTTATAAGTTTATAATGATTAAAGGAAGTATAGTGTCGTTTACAGATAATGCATTAATGAAAAAATATGATAATATATATAACAATCAAAGCGCTGATAATGGAAAAAATAATGTGGATTCAATTATCAATGTCTTTCTCACACATATAAGGTCTTTATATAAAGACATTAATGATACAACTTCTGGGTATAAGGCAAAACAAACGAATGAAGCAAAAGTCACTGTATTCAATACTCAAATTAAGACATCTTTAAAGATGTTAAGTAATACACAGGGAACAGATACTATATCAATACCAAAAACCAGAGAAAATACAGATGACAATCTTGAATATCTCTTTCAAGCCTTTAAAAAATTAAAAATAAAGGTAGATAGTAAAGCCAATTATCTTGTCAATGTCATAGAGACTATTTCTAATGAGCTCAACAACACAGATGCCGAAATTAAATTATATGATACTATGCCGAAAACACTCTCCATTATTATTAAAGATAATGCTAAACTGTCGGATATCTCAAAATTGAAAACAATAGTTGATAAAAATAATGAAATTGAGGGGGTAGCCATTTTACATGAAGCCAACAAAGCTTGCAAAGAAACATTTGTATTGACTTATGCTACTAATATAATTGTACTAGGTATAGTTTATTGGTGTATAGCAAGTACTAAAAGAGAATGAAAAAATCTTTTCCATATGTCAAATAAGAAGAAATAAAAATGTCTTATGAATTTCAACCAAATATATACCTGTTATCTGATACATCATCATCGAATGTCGTATATACAATCATGCAAAAGAACGCCAAAATATTTCAAGAAGATCAAATGAAAGAGAAAGATAAGATATTCAATAATAATGACAAAGAATATCTATATGGTATGCTTCCTATAGAATTGATACCTGCTGCATATTTTCCATTTAGATATGATAAAATTGATGAAAATTTTTATAGATTATCTAAGAATGACAAAATACAATTAAAACATTATAATGATGTTTTTGAAGGTGATATAACAGAAGAAAATTTTGAAGGTAAGAAAAAAGATCTTAAACAAGAATTAAGACATTACCTAAAAGATAAGTTGAATAATGATAGAAGCGCATTCTATACTGTTGAAATTGAAAGCATTATGCTCTATGAAATTTTAGCTTTTTGGCTAATCCTGTTAGTGATACTTATGAAAATATTTTATACTTACTATTCATCTGTATATAGTTATATTTTGTTCTTATTCTTTGTAATCATCTTATTATTTGCAATATTCTGGAAAATGTTTTACACACTACGATAGTTTTTTTTTATCTATATTACGATTAAGGAAAGACATCAAATGACTGACAATATTAACACAGAACTGAAATCTGATATTGAAGACAATGATACTGATAGAGTTTATACAAGAGAACAAAAAAAACGGGATATCTTATCGTCCAATTTCCAAAATATTGCAAGATATATGGATACTGAAATGGATGATAATGATAACAAACTTGCATTAAAAAATATATCAGATCTTATAATTGATGATTATGATTTATCAAAATTGAATGAAGATAGGTTTAATTTTTATATGGAACTACAGAAAATCCTTAGAAAAGACCCAAGAATATTAAATATGATTATGAATTTAAATACACGCATCAAAATAAAGAAGAAGAAAGAAAGAAAAATACTGAATCAACTTATTAAAGTCCTCAAAAAATTACAAAATGATGAGAAGAAAGAAAGTCATAATGGTACAAATAATAATGAAAAAAAGAAAGGCATAATAGATGCTTTACAAACAATTCTTCTCAAAAATTATAACCTTTCTCCATCTAATAATTCTAATAATAAACAATCAAATTTTGATGCCAAAGAATTATATGCCTTTCTCACAAAAAATCAAAAGCAAGGTGGTGGAAACGGTGGTGATTTACAAGATGAAATAGAAGAATTAGTGGATGATAAAAAACCTAAAATACAAACAACCAATACAGGTAATAATATTAGTAAAGTTTCTATCATAGATAAAGCAAATAATTTGTATAAAAGTATAAAAGATAAACAATTTACACAAGAAGATGAGGATAAACTAAGAGGGAAATTGGCGTTGCATTATGGTATGAATAACTTAGAAAATCTAACACAAAAAATATTGAATAATAATGGTAGTACGGATGGTGCAGATAAGTTTGAAAGAAATAAAAATAGCATGGAAGAGTTTATAGATGATTACTACAAAGCTCATAGCCAAAAAGATAAGTCTAAGGTTGCTACATCATTGCAAAAAGCATTGGATAAATTTGAAGCATCTCCTACCAATTTTTTAGAGAGCATCAAAATAACTCGCGAAGATAGATTAATCTTCATCTTTGTGACGTTTTTCATCAGATATGTAAGTATTATCATGGTACAATGGTGTGTTGATATCAATATTATCAAAGACTTCTATCAAGGCTTTCTGCTCTATGCTGTTATATATAACATCATCTTTTGGTTCATAGTTATGTTAGTGAATATCAACAATATAACACCCGTAAGTTATATGAATACTGAGGCAAGTATAGGTGGTCTTCAAAATATGTTTTACTATTTCTATATGGGTACAAACGGTATATCAAGATTACTGACACATTGTGTTTTGATTATTCTACTATTATTAATACCAATTTTACTGAATATACATCATAAAAAGGATGATACTTCTGATGAAGAGATGAACGCATTATCCTATGAAGACCGGAAAAAACTTATCAAAACATTATCATTATTCACAATATTCATATGGGTATTAACAAGTATGATTGCAATAAAATATTAGTGAAAACTTATATCTATTTATTTTAGAGTGCTAAATGAATGTTAGAGAAGAAATTCTAAATACAATAGCCAAGTATGAGAACATTGGCAATGAAGTAAATGATTTACAAAAGGATTTGGTTACATATTATGCTTTAACTGAATTGACTAAAAATAAGATTTTAATGTCTCCAAAAGCAAAAGACAAATATCGTAGACTACAGAGTATATTTACAAAAAAATACACAGGGTGGGATATAACACGTTCAAAATTTATTTCTTATTTCTTGCAAATATTGGAAGACGCACAGGAAAAAGTTAAAGACACAAAAACAAAGGAAGAGAAAAGAATCAACAATGAAGTAGCTAAACTTATGATGGAGCTCATATTACTGAATAGGATTAACTTGAAATCATCATACGCAAGCGATAAAAACCAACAACAGTTACAACAAGGTATTGAATACTATATAAACTTGTTAAATCTTGAATTTGATACAGATGAAGATAACAGTGATAATAAACAAGAGACTACATGTAACCAAAAAGCCTCTGTATATTCTCCATTATCAATAGAAAAATGTAATAACAAAGATATAACAGAAATATTTTCAGAAACACCATCAGTCACACCATCACCCGAATGGAGACTGGGTGATGCAGCCACAGAAACAGAAACAACATCACAAATAGCTAATGTTTTGCAAATACTAACTTCATTTTCAGTTCCGAAAGATACTACACTCAAAAAGAATGGGTTCGGATTCAATGCATTACTATTATTATTGGAAATGCTTGTCAATCTTTCTCGTAATACTGCTACTGATAAAGCAAGCCAAAAACAAAACACAATGGCTCTTTTTATGGATATATTGAAAAGTATACAAGCAGATAAAAGACCTGAAGCAGAAAAAGCTTTATCATCAAATAATTTAGTAAAATTCGCAGAAGTTCTTGCAAAATTCGGACAGCCTAGCCAGAAACAGTCTTCTACATCAATGATTGTTCCATTACTTGAAACTTTCCACAAATTGGGCCAACAATCAAAAATCACAGGTGGTAATAATGACGAAGAACATGATGAATTATATATCAATGATGCAAATTATATTAAGATACGGAAGTTTGCAAATGATTTTCAGAATTATAAAATTAGAATTGATGAACTTGAAAAACGATATTCTTCCATACAAACTGATTATGAAAAACACAGCAAAGATCCACAGAAACCAAAAACTCCAAAAGAAGAGCTTGAAATGAAAAAAAATAAACTAAAAAAAATAGAAGATGAATTAATTACACTGAACCAAAATACCAGCAAATCTTCAGAAATAAAACAGTTACAAGAAGAAAAAACGAGACTAGAAAAGTACATTAATGATAATGACAATCAAGAAGATAATACAAATAGAGCAATTGATTTTAATAATAATAATACGCCACAAACTGGTTTCAAAGATGGAAATATGCGATATGTAGGAAACTCCGAACCGGATGAATGGAATAACAATATCAATAAGCAAATGAAAGAATTGATTGAAATTCAAGGTCAAGAATTAGATGCTTTAGAAAAGGAATGTAAAAAAATAGATACCTTAGCAGAAGCTCTATATAGAGATAACATTAAGGTTACGCTGAAGGACTTCAAAAAGTTCATAGAAGAGTTGAATAAAAGTCAAGTACTACCATATGATGATGATGTAAGAAGAACTATAAAAGAACTGAATTTATTATTAGAGTTTTTTTCTGAATCTAATACAAACTTTGGTATCTATGTGGAGTTTACAAAATTTAGATTAGAACTAACAAAGTTAGAGACTGAGATTAAGAAAGCCAAGAAAAATAAAGATGTCAAAATAGAGGCTTTGAAAAATGATATAAATGAAGTTAGAGAGTTAAAGCGATTAAAAGCAGATAGAAGACAGAATGTTGTTGGTATACCTATTAGCCCTGATACAGGTCGTTTTAGTGGTGGAACATACGAAACTAGTTTTAATAACTTTAAAAAACTAAATGATAAAATCATTTTATTAAAAACATTACTGAAAGAGTTTAATGATACATCTGGAAACAAAAGTATTGCGACTACATTAAAAGTACCATCATTATATGAGGATATATGGGATGAATATGTTAAGCTAAATAGATACGCAAAAACGAATGGAAACTTACCTATATATGCTGATGATATGTTATATAATAAAATAAAACTACATAATCTTGACCCTGCTGTTGTGCTAAATTTGAACTTTTCTGATAGAATTATATTCATTATAACAATGTTCTTCATTCGACTTATTATAGTAATTTTCATAGAGCTTCTCATAGATTACAATATCTTAAGAAACCTAGAATACGCTATCTTATCATATGCCATATTTTATATAATATTCATCATAATTTTGATTCTTGTTATTAATTTTGATGCATATAAATTGCGTATTTTAATCAACTACCTCAATATGCATGTGAATTCTACTAAAATCTTTCTTCATATTTTATTATTTATTATCTTCATGGTATTGGTATACATAATGATTAAGTCAAATGATAGTTTGAATACATTTGGGGACCTCTTTGATTTCACACATATCTACAAACATTTATATGAAATAACAGAAACTTCTAGGACGAATTCAGAAAACAAGTTATCACAAGAGGAAAAATTGAAGCTACAATACAGAGTTGATATCATAACTATGATAGTATTCATCTTCACCACATTTCTGGTGTTAGTAATATAAGTACTCCTAATCTTTAGTGTAGTAAGAAAATACTATGTAATATTGAGCCTTCCAATTGAGTATTTTGGAATTGATAAAATCTTCCTGATTTAGCATCTCATTTCTGATTATGAACTTGTCATCATTTTGTAAGACCTTTGCAGCCTCTATATTATTTGAATATGTTTTTACATAGATAGTATCATTTTTTTTCAGAAGATGCATCTGTTCTTCTTGTGATATTTTGAGAACAAAATCCTTTCCATTCTCTGCCGTGGCTACTTCTAAGACATTTATGTCATCGCTTCCAAGTGCCAAAGGAGCATTGAAACAATCATACAAGGATATTTTCCAATTGTTATTGGATAGATATAATGAATTGTTAACCTGAATATGGGTCCACTCATCCCATTCACCATTGTTCTTGTGAAAAAAGAAGACATACTTATGTATTTTAGTATCATCTGTAATAGATAGATTAACATATGGTGTCAGTTCCTTGACAAACACAGGCAATAAAATCTTCAGAGGCTCTATGACATTTGTTTTCAGATCTATGCCAATTTTAAAGTGTAGCATATTGCGCTGTGGCTGTTTCACCCAATCTCGACTATGACTGTTAATAACAAATACCCTTTTTATAATAGCCACCTTCCCTATCTTATGCAATTGTTGTGCTATTACTGGTGTTGTTGAGATGTTTTGTGTATCATCAGTATTCATATAAGTTTCATTTGACACAGTCCCCAATGTAGATACCAATCGTCTCTTCTCTTCAAGTTCTTGTAGTTTTTGCATAAGCTCATCATCATCTGATATTTTATTATCACTTTCTTCTAAAATAGGTTGCAAATCGTTTTTTTCTGTATCAGCGGCATTCGCAGCATTCGCAGCATTCGCAGCATTCGCAGCATTCGCAGCATTCGCAGCATTCGCAGCATTCGCAGCATTCGCAGCATTCGCAGCATTCGCAGCATTCGCAGCATTCGCAGCA
>Ga0164293_10000143_pt1 | contig 48685 bp, 56 predicted proteins | sample GEODES118metaG_FD_111487 | JGI IMG/M metagenome (GOLD analysis project Ga0164293, IMG submission 111487) | Eutrophic lake water microbial communities from Lake Mendota, Wisconsin, USA - GEODES118 metaG | ecosystem: Environmental > Aquatic > Freshwater > Lake | place: USA: Lake Mendota...
AGTCGTAACTGGAAATGGATTAGCTTTAGTATGGTTAATCTCTATTGCAATCGGAACTCACTCAATCATGAATGGAGAAATACTTCCTATAATTTCTTTTCTAATCGGTGGAACCATTGGCACGTATTTGGGTATTAAAAAGGAAATATCTAAAAAAGATTAAAAAATACTCATATTATAACATGGCAAAGCAAAAATCTATTGAAACAAAATATCAAAAGCTTACTGATGTCGAGCACGTTCTTTTAAGACCATCAATGTATATTGGATCAGTTGCAATACATACTGGAGATCAATATCTATACGACGGAGAAAAAGTAAGAATTGAAGAAGTACACTATAATCCAGGTTTCATTAAAATATTTGATGAAATTGTTTCAAATTCAGTAGACGAGCATCGTAGAAATCCAAAATTAAATGAGATTCGAATTACCATAAACCTAGATACTACTGAGATTTCAGTCTGGGATAATGGAGGAATCCCAGTTGAAAAGCATCCAGTTCATAAAGAATGGATTCCAGAAATGATCTTTTCAAATCTTAAGGCAGGTTCAAACTTTGATGACTCAGAGCAGCGCACTGTTGCCGGTACAAACGGAGTAGGATCTACTCTAACTAATATATTTAGTAAAAAGTTTTCAGTTTCTACATGTGACGGTATAAACAAATTCGAGCAAACTTTTACTGATAATATGGGCAAGAGATCCTCTGCCAAAATAAACCCAGCTAAACGCGGTTTTACAGAAATTTCATTTTTCCCAGATCTTGAACGTTTTAAAATGAAGATAATAGATGAGAATTCCTTTCAAATTCTATTTAAAAGATGTCTAGATTTAGTTGGATGTAACAATAAACTCACTTTAAAATTAACAAAGATTAAGGATGGAAAGAAGCAAGATTTCCTATTAAGGTTTAAAAGCTTTGAAGAATACATTCAATTATATGCAAGTGAATATTTCTTTGAAGAAACAAAAAATTGGAAGATCGGATTTGCCAAATCCGAAAATGGATTTCAAAATGTAAGCTTTGTTAATTCAGTACATACAAAGGATGGAGGAACTCATGTGGAATACATTACAAATCAATTAATTTCTCAATTAAGAGAAATGATTAAGAAAAAACATAAAGTAGATGTGAGGCCAAGTGATATTAGGAACCACTTATATGTTTTTATTGATTCCACTATAGTAAACTCATTTTTTAGTTCCCAGACTAAAGAAAAATTAATCACAGAAGTTAAAGACTTTGGAACTAAACATGAAGTTACTGATAAAATTGCAAAACTAGTCTTTAAATCCGAGATAATCCAATCTGTTTTAGATTGGATAGAGAAGAAACAATTAGCAGAAGAGAGAGCAGAACTTAGAAAATTAAATAAATCTTTAGATAGGGGTAGAATTCCAAAATTAATAGATGCTCAAAGAAAAGACGGTCGAGATAAATGTATACTTGGAATATACGAAGGAATGTCCGCCCTTTCTGCCGTTCGTAAATTTAGAGATACTCAATTAATAGGAGCATATCCACTTAAGGGTAAATTCATAAATGTTCATGAACTTCCAAATTCCAAGGTAATTCAGAATGAAGAAGTCAAAGGTTTAATGGGATCAATAGGTCTTAAATTAGGAGAGGATCCTAATAATTTAAGATATGGAAAGATTTATATTTATACCGATGCAGATCCAGACGGAAATTCAATTGCCGCCCAGTTAATCAATTTCTTTGCTAAATATTGGCCAGAAATGTTTGAAACTGGAATTATTTATAAAGTTATGACTCCGCTAGTAGTTGCTAAAAAAGGTAATCAAGTTCAAAATTTCTATACAAATCAGGAGTTTGAAAATTGGTCAAATAAGAAATCAACAAATGCATCCTCTTGGAATATTGAATATAAAAAGGGTCTAGCTGCATTAGAAGACGATGAATATGAAAATATAATTAAAGATCCTTTTGTGGTACAATTAAAACTAGATAAAGAATCAAAAGAATCTCTCGAGGCCTGGTTTGGAGCAGATTCTCAGCCTAGAAAAGAAAAATTATTAGATACCAAAACATATGAAAGTAACTGAAACTATCCGTCATCAGGACGGAGCATCTACTACTCGAGAATTTAATATTCCGATGAAAAAGTCAAATAGTGAAGTAGTATGGTCCCTTTCTCCAAAAGAAGGAGAAGAGCCTATCATCGTTAAAATATTAAAATCAGGCTGGATGGATCAAGGAGAAGAAATGTATCATGTTTTAACTGAATATGGAGCATATGAAGAGACATCATACTCTCACTTAAATAGATCTCAATTATTAGAGATTCATCCTGAATTTCTCGAAATTATAAATGATAAATTTCAAGACACGGTAGTAGAATCTTCTGATTTTTACAATATTCCTAACGATCAGGAAATAGGTAAGATCGTTCGAAGAAAATCGATTAATAAAAAATGAAAGTAATAATTGCAGGCGGCAGAGATTTCAGTGATTATTCCTTATTAAAGGAATCATGTGATCAGATTCTATCTAATTTGGATAATATTGAAATTGTTAGTGGTCGAGCAAAAGGAGCCGATTCTTTAGGAGAAGAATATGCTTTGGAAAATGGACATAATTGTAAAATATTTCCAGCAGATTGGGATAAATACGGAAAGGCAGCTGGCTATAAGAGAAATTCTGAAATGGCAGACTATGCAGATTTACTTATTGCTTTCTGGGATGGTACTAGTAGAGGAACTGAACATATGATCAATATTGCTGAGAAAAAAGGTTTAAAAATAAAAATAATAAATTATGAGAAAAACAAAAGCGGAAAAGCATGATCAGATCCTAACTGAGCTTTATCAATTATCATTTGCTGCTAGCGAACCGCCTGCAGACTTTAGTGAATTATTAAAAAATGCTAAAACTAATGAATTTGGCCAAAAGGTTATACCTTTCATGGAGCATGAATGCGAACAATCTGTTCTACAAGAAATATTCGAGTCAACTATGACCAAACACAAGATTAAGGGTAAACTTAAAGATGCATTCAGTTTTCAATTTTGGTTAGGATGTTCACCTAAAACTAAAAATCCACAATGATGACGTATTTAATAAAAATATTGTGGATAGTATCTAATAAGTCTGAGGAAATTGAAATATCTTCTGAAAATATTAAGTGGACAATGGAACAATATTCTAGAAATAGAGAACCTTTTCATTGGGAAATTGTAAAAATAGAAGATTAATAAAAATAATTATGAAAACTTTTATTTTATTCCTTTTTCCTTTATTATCCTTTTCTCAATCCAACTATATTCAATTGAGTGAATTTTCCGTTGTCACTAAAGATAGAGATACTTTATTTTTATTGAATGATGATATTGGAAATAAGATAAAAAACTCATGGAATACATATTCTTCTGAAGTTCAGGAAAATCCTCCTGTTATAATAATGGTTGCAGCTTTGCCACTTGCTACGAGAAAAAAATCCTTAGAAAATAGTCAATCGGGCAAAAATAATTAACTTTAATTCTTAAATTAAAGCCGTTAAAAAAGTATTTGAACAATGAAAATATCTACAATAACAGAATATTTAGATCAAGACTATAAAGAATACGCAAAATACGTTATTGAGAACCGAGCTATACCATCTGTGATCGATGGATTAAAACCAACTCAAAGAAAGGTAATATACGTAGCTGATAAGATTTGGAAGAACGGAAGTGAAAAACCATATAAAGTATTTCAGTTAACTGGTAGAATTGCAGCAGATGCCCATTACCATCATGGAGATGGATCTTTAAATAGTGCTATAATTGGTATGGCACAGAAGTTTAAAAATTCTATGCCACTTCTAGAAGAAATAGGCCAGTTTGGTTCCCTTAGATCTCCAGAAGCCGGGGCGCCTAGATATGTTTCTACTAAATTACATCAAAATTTTAGATTACTATATAAGGACTTTGAATTATTAAGCCCTAGATTGGAAGAGGGGTCCCAGATTGAACCTGAATACTTTCTTCCAATATTGCCTACAGTATTACTCAATGGTTCATCAGGGATTGCCGTTGGGTTTGCTACCAACATCTTAAATAGAAATCCTTTAGATCTCATAGAGTGCTGCGTAAATGAATTAGCTGGTAAAAAATACAGTGATCCTGTTCCATGGATTAATGGTTTCAATGGAACATGTGAAGCTTCGCCAGATTCTCAGAACTCTTGGATATTTAGAGGAATTTATGAGATTAAAAATACTTCAACTGTTCAAATAAAAGAGCTGCCGCCTTCAGTTACCTATGAAAAGTATGACGCACATCTAAATAAATTAGAAGATGATCGAAACATTGTATCATATGACAATAATTGTAAATCCAACATCAATTATCTTCTAAAATTAAATAGATCTACTCTTTCTGATCTTCAAAGAAGAAATAAGTTAGATAATTTTCTAAAAATGGAAGAAAAGCAGAGCGAAAACTTTACTGTCTTAGATGAATTTGGAAAATTAAAAATATTCAATAGCGCAACTGAAATTATAAAGTACTTTGTTGGCTTTAGATTGAATTTCTATCAAAAAAGAAAGGACTATTTGATTAATAAATTGACAGAAGAGTTAGATATTCTTTCCAATCGGGCTCGTTTTATTAAAATGATAATTGAAAAAAGATTAAATATTAACAATGTCCCAAAAGATGAAGTTATTGCTAAATTAGATAAAGAAAAATTTAGTCAAGTTAATGGATCATACACATATCTTTTGTCAATGCAAATTCATACCTTAACTAAAGAGAAATATGAAGAATTACTAGCAAATAAGGCTCAGAAGGAAGCAGAACTAGAAAAAATTAAAAAACTTGATCCTATTGATATGTATAAAGAAGATTTAAAGGAACTAAAAAAGGCGATCTCTTAATACTATTTTACCTTTAATTTAAAGGCAGTAACCGGGGCCACTCCTTTTAATTGAGTAATAGGTTCACATGTATGGACCTGTAACTCAGATAATAATCTACCTGATCTTTTTCTTTTTCCAGAATAACATCTATGCTTATAATCGATTATTTCTACCTTTAATCCGCTCTTTTCTATCCAATCCTTTATTCTACCTTCTTCTGCAGAATCTAGATCCCCGGTCCAACTAAATGCAATATCTCCAGATTCCCCAACTGTTGACTCCATCCTAGAAGCAGTATTTACTGTATTTCCAAAGTAATCAATTAACTTTTTACCTTGAATCATTACCTTCTTTTTATAAAGAGGTCCCTTGTGTATTCCTAATCTAATCTTAAGTGATTTACCTTTGATTTTAATTGGTTTTTTGCGAAGATCTAATTGTATTTCATGCGCAAATTTGATTGAATCCAGTAAAGAATCTTTTCCATCAAAGCCCAACATATAACTATCCCCAATAGTTTTAATTATTTCTCCTCTGTACTTTTTTATGATCGTTGAGATTCTATCTTCATGTTCCTTTAACGCATTAAACATTCCCATCTCATGTAGCTTCCATAATTTAGAACTGGATTCAACATCAGTAAAAAGTATCACTTGATCCTTTTCTTCAAAACTGTCTAGAGAATTTAAATTCTCCCAAATTGCATACGAATTAATATAATTGCTCATATAATAATATTTATTTAGCCTTCCTTAATTTTATATGAGTATTTAGTATAATATAATCATGGAAGTTAAAGTTAAATTAAAAAGCGATGAGGTTGAAGGCATGATAATAGTCTGCCGGACCTATATCGATCATTTAAACAAACAGGAAGAAGACGATACTATTAAATTAGTAAAATCTATTTTAACATCGTGTTCTAATAAATTTGAACGTGCCAGCGAAAAATCTAAAAAACGTAAATTTTTTAATCTAGTATAAATATGAAAAACAAATCAAAGAGGACTACCACGATTTCAGTGTCAATTAATTCTTTAGATCAACAAGAGAACCGATTGGTTAAAGATCTAGAAAAAATTAGAGAGATTAAGGATGCCCTATCAGTCTTGATGAAATATGATTATCAATTGACTAATATGGAACCTGAACCTACTCCTAAAATATCAATTGATCTAAATAAAAAACAATTAGACCAGTCTGGAAAAAATACAATATACCAGGCAAAGGATACCAAGAAAAAGATAATGAGAGTTATAAAATCTGAAGAAATAAGTTCTTTTTCTAACATTCACGAAGCGGTACTTAAGGGCCCGGACACTAAATATTCACCAAATACGGTAAGACAGTATCTTAGTGAATTGAAGAGATCTAATAAAATAAAATTCGATAAAGTATCGAAATCTTACTCGGTTGCATAGGCTCTGTGACTGTTTGCTAGACGAAGGGAGGAGAAGAATTTCTTCTCCCTTTGTAGTTTAAATAGAGAAATAAATTCTTATTTTTGAAATTTACTACAGATTCTGCGACTCATTCTAACTCTAGGATTCTCCCAATCTAATCCTAAGTCTTCATATTCTAACATAAAACCAAAACTTAGCAGTATTCTACGCGCAGTAAAAGGTTTCTGAGTCCAGTGCTTATATAGAGAAGCATTAAAACAATAAAGATCTCCTTCCTCTATTATAAATTTTTCATCTTCAATAAAGAATTCATAATCTTCCGCTAGGACGCTTATATTACACTTATGATTAATGTATCCGTCCTTTGAAGCATCATAGTGCTTACCTATAACTCCACCGTGATCCATGTCTACAGCTTGAAGAAAACAGTTCTTTTTTGGAATATCAGTAGTTTCACAAATTTTATCTATGATATCATGTATTATTTGAGGAACTTCTTCGATCATAACATGTCCACCCGATTGATAATTAGAAATCTCCTTAGTTTCTTGAGTTTTACTAATATCAAACATATAAGAATCTCCATTTATCTTAGAGATTAAATATCTTAAATGATGGTTATCTGGAACTATTTCCTGCTTCATAGAGCTCACCCAATCTATTATTTTAGACTGATCTTCTCTAGATAGAAAATTCTTAATTATTTTATGATTTTTAGACTCCATTTCTTTAGGAAATCTTTAGGTCCTCCTTCTTCAATAACACTATGCTCCTGTAAGTCAAGAATTTTCTTTTGACCTTCTTCATTCACTTCTAATGAACAGAACCAGTGTGTTGCAGGTTCTTTACCATCCTTTGAAACTGGGATATTGAGAACGGATTCCCCGGTTATAGCTTTTGCTTTTTCTCTAGCTGCTGCTATTTTTGAATCTTCACAAAGTATATTTAATCTCATGACTATTATTTTTTTAATCTATATAAGGAGCATCATTAAATTGATAGCTAAAGTCAGATAAATCATCCGATGTCCTAAAAGATTTCTTTTTTACTCCATTTAAGGTAAGCATATAACTTGTAAATTCTCGATAAAAGTCTATTCCATCAAAAACTTTATTATATGCATGAATTGAGGCTCTATCTCCAACTACATCAAAATTTTCATAGTCAACTTTCTCAGTATCTATTGAATATTCAAGAGTCCCATCTAAATTGAACATATCAACCCACCATGTTTCAGTATTACTTCTCCAGTTGGCAATTGCAACAAAATTAGGACCTACTTCAGTGTCAAACTCATCATATTCAACTTCAAATTGTGGACTTATTGTACGGTTTCTTGAGATTATTCTCCACTTATCTATTGATCGGTTCGTATCTATAATATTTCCAGTATCATACATATCATCTCCACCATCGTTAATTGAGCCATTATTACTATCAGCAGGTTCATCACTAAACCAGTATATTCTAGGTGATGGACCGTCATGCGCCGGTAAAACTCCAGTTATATTTTCATAATTAGCATTAAGGTCTAAGATTGCCGTAGATATACCTTTATTGTGAACTATTGCCAAATATTCCGTTACAATAGATGCAATATCCACATTTTCTATTCTATTGCCATCATCTTGTGCCATTAATAAATAATGTAATTTATTAACGGAGCTAGGTATATTAAAAATAACATGGGTATCGAAACGACTGTTTATGTCAACTGATTGTGTTGCTCCATTTGCATCTCCATCCAATATAATTATATGATTTATTGAAGGATCTCCTGCTCCAAATACTCTCTTTACAAATACTTTATAATTTGAACCTCCTACATTGGCAGCAAAGGTATAATTATCTACAATTCCATTGCCATCTGCTCCAAGATCTCCTCCAATTTTAAATGTATTAATATCAATTCCTTCTGCCTGCAAAACGAATAACCCTGGATATAGATTAGTAAAATATCTTGATCCTGCTCCAAAATTGTTTTCTGTCCCTAAAATCACTACTCCATCCATTGCAAAATCCTCTGCTTCTGAAACTTCTCCGGCAGAGGCAAATTGCGTATGAGTATAAGGTATATTTAAACTGTTTCTCTGTAGAATAACTCCCGCTGATTGAGAAAAATAGCTAGGATCATAGTGCTGTTGGGATCCGTAATTATTGGTAAATCTATCGATGCTAGTAAAATCTTCCGTTGCCTGATTTAAATACCATTCTTCACTTTGTGTCCGTATAGTTAATACGTCATAATCCCAATAAAAGTCAATATACTCCGGCTCTTCTTCAATAAAAAGTTCATATAATCTATCTCCTATTTCTGATAAGACCTTAACCTCTCTTCCTCCGCTTATTAATGTGAAATAGTATAAATGTCTATCTCCAACCATCTCTTGACTAGGATTTTCAATTTCATTTAATTCCACATTACAATTGGTGTGCTCAACAGTAGAGTCATCAAATAAACTAGTTATCCTAAGTCCTGTTTCTCCAACTGTAAATACACTTAAAAATCTACTTCCTACCAATACATCAGCTCCTAATTTAAGATTAGAACCTACTTCAGGTAGCTTATAGTCAAATGTATTGATTCCCTGTCCATTTATTACATAGAGTATTTTACATGCAGAAACTTCTTCTAATCCTTCGGAATATCCTTGAGATCTTTTTAATACTACAGCTGAACAGTTTGAATTTGTATAATCATTGTAACTAGAATTTGATATATTATTACGATAAGATGAAACATCTGGATAATCATTTCTATCCACTAACTGATATGATAAAGTATTTGAATATCCATTGTAAAAAATTACTAAATAATTAACATTAATATCTCCACTATTGTAAAATACACAGTTCCATTGATTTTGTCCGAAAAATGAAAAATTTCTATCTGTAAAATTCATAGCTGGAGAACCTGCCACGCTGTTTAATTCTAGTGATTCATCCTTAGTTCCCTCAGTTACGTCATATACGCTGATCTCTTCGTATAAATTAGTATTATTATTCAATTTAATAATTACTGCCTTTTCAGAAAAATCATTTAAACAAAACTGATAATATATATTTTCCTCAAGTGTAAGATCTCGTTCTAATAAAACAACAGGTCCTCCTGAATTTACGATACATATTCTTTCTTCAACTTCAGTTATTGCTCTAATTCCAAATCCATTACTACTAATATCACCTGTTCCAAGTGGAGGTACGAGAGATACTACATTCAATAAGAATTCCTCGTCATATCCTACTGTTTCGCCATCAAAATACCACATTTTGCTATCGTCTAAATCAGTTACTAGAAGCCATGAATATCCCAAATAATCGTATTGAAGATCGCCGGTATAGCCAGAATAAGTAGTAACTGTTCTAGTTTTAGTATCTATAAACCATAATACGTAATTATTTGAGTCCTCTCTTCCTTTAAAAATACATGCATACCCTTTTTGATTTATCGCAATAATTGATTCATTATCTAAATAATAATCTTCAGCAGATACCGTTGAATCAATTGGACCGATAAAATAATTTATGTCATAATCCTGTATATAATATTGCCAATTATTAGAATCAACGCTTCTTACCATTAGTAATTCGGTCTGTCTTGCACTAGATTGTGGAATTGTAGAATTTACATTTCCTCCAGATCCTGCTGCCGCACCTGGTGCATTTCCAGCTCTAGCTTGGGACATACGAACGGCTTGCTCGTATAGTGCCTCCTGTTCTAGTCTTGCTCTTATTGCTCTCTGCTCGGGAGACTCGTTTCCCCAATTAAATAATGACATAATTTAAACTTTTTATTTATTTATTTTAAAAAATGTTCACTAAATAAAAAAGGAGATCTTTTGATCTCCTTTCAAATAATTCAAGCTAATAATTAGAATACTCTTATAGATTCTAAGAATATAACCTTTCCTTCGGGATTTAGAAAATTAGAGTACTTATTCTCTATAATTTTCATATATTTGTCTAATATAATAGAATCCCATATATCTATAAATATAAAGTCGAATCTATCCTCAGTGTGAAACTTCCAAGCATCAAATCTTATTATTTCCCAATCGGGATTTAATTTATGAAAATACCTATCTATTATATCTTGATCTATTTCTACTATTACTGTTCGTTTAACTGCTTTAGGTTGAATTCTAGGCACCCAGGCAGAACCCATTCCGACATATAAGACAGATCCTTTAAATTCGTTTATTGGAACGTCCTTATACACTCTTTTTAATATTTCATCATCTTCATAATATCCCATGTGTTAAAAAACTTTAATAAAAAAAGGGAGACCTTTCGATCTCCCTTTATCTTTTCTTAATATAAAAATTAAGGAGTGTTTGAAGGTGCAACACCACCAGTAAGAACTGCTAAGTCACCTGTTACCTCCATATTTACATATTGAGTTTCAGGGTGCCATCCAGCTTCTGTGATAGCGTAACGAGATTTCATACCGATTTTTGGTGAGAAAGTACCTTCAGCAATAGTCTGAAGACTTTCTGCCATGATGTAAGGCATGAATTTAACTCCAGGCTCTTCATCAGCACCTTTACGACCGATACAAATTCTAGTATCACCAAATCTTAAGTTAGGATCTACGTATACTTGTACTCCGTAAACTTTACCAGCAGGGTAAAGGTTACCAGCAACTCCAGCCATATCAGTTGGAACTTGTGCGATTGAGTAACCAGCAACATCAGCAAGAGCAGAAGCTACGCGTCCGTTAGTGATCATGAATGTACCTGCACCAAATCTACCTCTGTGGTAAATCAAGTTAGATAATTCAAGAATTTTAGTTACTAATCTTCTCTGTAATGTAGAAACGTTTTCGAATCCACCAGTACCAGCAGTAAGATCAAGAGTTGTGATTCCAGAACCTTCAACCAAGTTAACTGTAGTATTGTGAGTATCAGCTAAAGTAAAGATTCTGTCGATCAATCTCTTATTGATTGTTTGAGCTAAATCATTAACTGCAACGTTCTCTAACATAGAGATTACGTCATAATTCCAAACTCGGTTCAAGTCTTGGATTTGCTCAACTGTTGCAGAGATAGCAACCTGATCTGTCTCAGCCTCGATGAATTTAGTAAACATTCTAAGACCCATTTGACGGAATCTAGAATTTTCACCAGCATTTCTATCCATTGATCCATTTACGTTTCCTGTTCCAGGAAGGTAAGGACCGCTGAACGCAGTACCTGCGTAAGCAGCATCGCTAGTTCCAGAGAAACCAGAAATATGGTTTTCCAAAGCAGATACTAATTGAACATCAGCAGAAGCGATAGTTCTAGCAGGTGCACCACCAGAACAAGCAGTACCACCAACAGCAGAAATTATTTTTCCGTTCAAGTCAGCTGCAACAGTGTTAGATGCATCATCTTCAACTTTTAAAATCAAGTGACCATCTACTCTTGAGAATCCTACAAAGGTATAAGTTCTAGCTGGAGCAACTGTAAAAGCAACTGCATTGGTACCAGGGAAAGTACCACCAACTAAGTCAGTCTCAGTAATTCCTTGAATTTTAACCATATAAGGTTCAAATTCTGAATCTAAGCGACCGCCTGTGTAAAGATAATCTAAGTAAGGAAGGAATCCTACTGGAGAATCCATAGGAACAACTGGAACTAGGTCGAAACCGATAGTTTTAGCTGCAACTTGGATCGCTACAGGAAGCAATGAAGGGAATTTATCCCCTGATCCTGAATCAGAATAAGATCCTTTGATTCCACTTGAAAAAGGTGTTTGCCCGGCTAAAGGGGCTACTGGGTTACCCATTCCTGGAAGAGCTCCTGGTGTTTGTAAGAATTGACCTGGACCTGCTTGCTCGAAAATCGGATTGCTATTATCGAAAATAGCGTGATTGTGAGCATATTCAGCTAACCAAGGTGTCTTGTCAACATTTGCACCATACCCTTCTAAAATAGGCTTCCACGTGTTTGTCAAACGATTGTCGTTTGAGCGTCTAAAAATTTTTGTACGTGCCATTTTTTAAAATGATTTTTTTTATTTGCGATACTGTGCTCCGCGCATTAAAGTATCTAGGTAATTAGAGGTATATCCTCTTTGATGCTCAACTATCCGATCTACGGATATCATACCTTCTGTACCTTGGCTTTCGTTAAGCTTATGCATTTTAGCATTATTTTTCTCTAATTCAACTCTTTCATTAATTCCTCTTAAATCTTGTTCGTCCCAAAAGGCTCTAACTTGATAAGAAGTATTCAATGTATAAAGTTGAGATTTAGCATGAATTCTATTTTTCTCTGACTCATTCATTAAATTCCAAACTGGTTTATATTCGTCTGGCATAAATCTAACATGAGCAGGGATGTGTTGCATTTTATTATCTACTACTGATTCGATTATTCCTAAAACATCTGCTTCGGTAAACCAAATTGCAGCTCCTAAAGTTTCAACCACTGATTGTTTAGTAGCAGTATCTAATTTATAGAATCTTTCTCTGTTATTCTCATTCATAACCTTTAAGAAAGGATATCTTGATTCTAATACTTTTTTAGAAGAAGTTGAATTAACATTAGCAATAACTTCATCAACTTTTCCAATTAATTGATCTACTGATTGAGACTCGTTCAATTTAGAAGCTCCGCCTAATACATTTCTTTTAGCAACATCTAAACCACTATTTAATTGTTCTGCTAAGTACTCAGTGTAGCCGATTCCCTGAGCTGATTTTTCAGCAACATATTGCATATAGTCTCTGTTAATATTGATGTTCTCAGAAAGATATTCAGCAAATTCAATTCCTTTATTAGCTCCTTCAGCAACATACTCAGTGTATTGAATTCCTTTATCTACTTCTTCAGCAAGATAGTTTTGATAGTTAATTGAACTATTTAAATTCTCCTTGATATATTCAGTATAATTAATTGTTTGATCCAATTTCTCTGCGATATAATCTTGATGTTGAATGCTCTTATTTAATTTTTCTCCAACATAGCTGCTGTATTCGATTGCGTTATTAGTAGTCTCAGCTATATGCTCAGTATACTTAACTGACTTATTAACCATTTCAGATAAATAGTCTGAATAGTTAATTACTCCTTCTAAGTGTTCCGCTAAATAATTAACGAAACCTGCTAATTTAGCAACGTCTACGTCTTTACCAGAAACGCCATTAGATTCGAAAATCTTTTTTTGATTCTTCAATTCAGACTTAATACTGTTAATTTGTTCTTTTACGAGATTCGAATATTTATTCATTGAATCCGCTGTTACAAACTGATCGGCCATTGTGTTATTATTTTTTTGTGTTTGTATAGAATTCTCTAAAACTGATTCTATAGGATTATTTATTTTATAGATTGATACATTTTCACCAAAACTAAAACTTTCAGAAATATCAACTAATCCGTTCTTATTTACAAAAGATTCTGATTTAAGATGATCGTAACTTTCAGTTAACATTTTGAAGTTAGTTTTAAGAGATTCGCTTACTGTTTCTTTAAGAATAGCTTCAGTAAATCCAGGTTCTCCAACTAAATCATATGTAAAAATTCGGTGTAATTTAACTTTACCCTCATTTAATACCTGACCTGCTGCTCTAGAAGAAATAGAAAGTCCAACACCACCTTCTAAGAGAGCCTTTGCAATTTTTCCATTTGGAGTATTTTCTAGGATTCTTAATCTGATGTTTACTTTATTGCCACCATCGTAATCTAATCCCTCAATTATGTGAGATGCACTCTTAAGAGTAACATCAAAATGAGGCGGGTGATCTAGGTCTCCAACTAATTGCTTCTTAGAAATTTTATCTTTTAAATAACCTAAATGAGGAAGATATTCGTCTTTCTCATAAACTCGGTTATTATTATTCTTTGCTCCAAAAACGGCACAAACACCTTCTAATACAATATTATTAGGGGCATTGTTTCTTACCATTAGATCCTCACCTACGTTTTCAACGATTAAAACAACATCACTGTTGTTATATGAGGAATTGTTTGATAGATTACTCAAGAGTCCTTGATTTTTTTATTATTTATATAGGACTCTTATGAAAAAAAATAAAATTATTTGTAATATTTACGATAATAATTTCTCCAGGGCATTTAAATCTTCCCCAGTTAAATTAGATAAATCAGGCGGAATGATATTAAATTTTATAATATAATTACCGATTTCCCCTTCTTTACTTAGAACCCCCTGGTCCTTTAAATTTAATTTTATATCATTTAATCTATTTGGGGAATTTACCTCAGCCTCGTAGGTTTTATTAAACATGGTTTTTATCCGGATTTTGTTACTAGGCAATATTACCTTATATAGAGGGACATCTAATTCCTGTATAATATTATTACCTTCTAACTTAATACCTTCCGGTAATTTAATCTTTACTGTTAAATGATAATCCCCAAAAAGCAGGATATTTTCCCTCTCTCCCCACATGTTAACTCGAGTATGTATATCCTCATTTCCTAATTTTTCTAACCGAATTTTGATTAATAATTCTCCTCCTTCTTCAGAAATATTTGCATATTTTTTTCTAAGATTAAGATGAATGTTTAATGTTTTTTCTTCTTCTGATTTTATTAATTCGCCTGAAACCATGGATCTTGAATAGGAAACTTCAATTGGCTTACCTTCGATCGCGTTTATTAGATCTACATCAATCGATCTTTTTATATCTAAATATCTGGAATCTGGGGCCCCTTTAGAGGATCGAGTATAGGTTCGCTGCTTGAATCCTCTACCGAAATTTTCTTGATTTTCAAAATCTTTTGCAAATCCATTTACCCAGTCGTCAAAACCAAAAGTTCCGTTTCTTCCACCTGGCGACCTCTTTAAATCGTATTCTTTTCTCTTAGCCGGATCAGATAAGACAGTGTATGCCTCAGATATTTCTTTAAAAGATTCTTCTGCCTCTTTGTTAGGGTTTTTATCTGGGTGGAATTCCAGAGCCAGTTTTCGGTATGACTTTTTAATCTCAGAATCAGTTGCATCCTGAGACACCTTTAATATTTTATAATAATCTTTCAAATTTAACGTAAACTTATTTTATTTAATATTGTATAAGAAAATAAACTTAAGGTTTCGAAATGCTACCTAAAAAATTCACAGAGTTTCATAATATTCATAAGGATGAAAAGATAATTGTATGCGGATGCGGAATTTCCCTGAAGCAATTTGAGCCTCATCACAAGAATTTTATTACTATTGGAGTCAATGATGTACCTGCACTATTTAATCCTACCTATCTTCTAGTTACTGATCATCCTAACCGATTTAATGATAATCGGAAGAAATTAATTAATGAGGCTGAAGTCAAGGGACTATTGACTTGTGTTAGCGGTTGGAGAAATCCAAAAATAATACATTTCGATCTTGGAAAAAAAGGAGCCAGTAATCTGGATGATCCGTCTAAAGTAGATCATTTCTTAAATTCTCCTTACACTGCGATTAATATTGCATATAAAATGGGAGCCCGGGCGATTGGAATGATAGGGGTAGATTTTACAGAAGGGCACTTCTATTCCCCTAAGGACGGTCAGCATTCTCTTGCCAGAATGGGATATCTTAAAGATCTTAGGGGTGGATATTCTATAATTAAACATGAACTTGAAAAGAGAGGGGTTCCTCTCTATAATTTAAGCAGCGCTAGTCAGATTGATACTGTGCCAAAAATAACCTTGGAGGAATTTATGAAACTATGAAAATAATAATACCAGCTAGAATGGGATCTAAAGGACTTCCTGGTAAAAATAGAACCCTATTTAGACACACTGCTAATACAATACCTAATGAATATAAAGATCACGTAATAGTATTAACAGATGATCCTGAAATTCATAAATTAGCTCGGGAATATAAATTCCAATCAATTGAAAGATTAGAAGAGACCGCAACCGATGAGGCCTCAATGAAATTTACCCTAAATTGGGCAACAAATTATCTCATACTTACTGGAAAATTAGAACAGGGTGAAGAAATTATCCTACTATATTTAACCTATCCGGAGAGAAAATGGTCTGATATTGAGAGGGCTCTTGATTTTTATCATCTAAATGAGGCCAAGAGTCTCTTATGCAAAAAGGAGATAGAACATACCCCTTTTCTAATTTTAAAAGAGGAGGAAGACGGTCGAGGATCTCAATTATTTTGGCATGATTTATATAGAAGACAGGATTATCCTAAATGTTTTGAATTATGTCACTTTATAGGCATATTCAATTCAAGTATGATAAATAGTTTAAATAACAATCTATACAATAATCAAACAATGTTTTTTCCTGTAAATTCTCCAATTGATGTAGATACTCAAAAAGATTTAGATAAATTAAATGAAAATATATAACGACCTTTGCGCAATAACCGAAGCTAGCAACATGTGCTTTGCCAACTCAAGGCTAGCAATATCAACCTTTATTAAACATAATACTTGGTTTGAAGGAACTGTTATAGTATTGACTTTAAAATCAAATCCCTTAACATCTGAAAATATAAAAAATATAAATCTTTTATATGATAAGATCGAAATATTGGAAATACCTGATGATGATCTGATATTAATTAAAAATAGGATTTCTAAAAAGGGATGGAATTCAAATTCATTATTAGAACATCTTTATCTAAAGGCATTCGATATTAAATCTCAAGGAAGCATATATTTTTCAAGAAATGTATTTTTTCAAAAAAATATTTCCTCATTCTTAAATGACAACAAACTATCTGTTACTATATCTTCTCAAAAATTTCCATCTCTAGATACTGAATCTATCGAATTAATAGATCATTCACTGATGTATATTCCTTCAAATATAATCAATATGAAAATAAGACCAATATTGGAGGAAAATCTACTCGGGGATAATATATTTAAATCAGATGCGGTATCTAATTCTCTAATTAAGGTTATTACCCTAGACAGAATAAAAAGATTCAGCAATCAGTATTTAATTAGCTCTTCTAATTTTCCAAATCATAGATATACTGAATTTATTAGATATCAAAAAGGAATCTATGCAGTTAAACTGAACACAGGCGAACTTGGGGGTCAAAATTATTCCAGAATTAATACATATTGGAATCATTTAAATAAATCTGTAATTGATGATTTACATAAGCCTAGAGAATATAAAAGAAGTTTACCTTCCATTCCAAATAAAATCATAGAACCTAAAAAGCACCTTAATATTGGAAACTTAAATCCTAAATCTGGAGTAAAGATTAATGATCTAAATATTGCCTTATGTACAATATGTAATAATGAGTTTATAGATGGGTTAATGGTAATGTTATCTAGCTTCCTACGAAATAATGTTTGGTTTAAAGGAAAGATTATCGTATATTATCATAATGAATATTCTCCTATATCAATCTCAAATATGAATAGAGCAAAATCTATATACGAAGATATAGACTTCAAGCCAGTTAATGTATCTCAATATCAAAAATTAATAAACAAATTCTTAAAAATGAAGAAGGCTCAGAGTAGATTGATACCTTCTCTTTTTACATTTGAAGTTTTTGAGGATATTAAATATTTTGATAAAATATTATATCTAGATTCGGATATGTTAGTATTAAATGATATTTCCGAGATATTTAAATTGAATCACGATATAGTAGTTACTCCGGATGCAGGTGAATATATTAAAAGGGAATATTCCACATTTAATGGAGGATTTTTGCTACTGAGTCATTCGATATCAGATAAAGAATATAAGAAAAAATTAATCGATCACGCGGAAACCATGAAGGATATGGTACTTGCCGATCAAACAATAATGAATTCATTTTTTCCAGGAGGCATTCCAATGCTAGGAATAGAATATAACTGTTTAAAGAGATGTTTTCCAGATAATAAATTTAATCAATTTAATTCGAACATAAAAATTATACACTATGTTGGTTCTAAACCATGGGATTCTTCTAAATCAGATTTTGAATCGAGATATAAAAAAATAGAGGATCTTTGGAAAAGAGAACTTAATTTGCTAAATTTGAGTTTAATTAAAAGTAAAAGCGATAATAAGATAGCAGTAATGTGCCACATATATTATATCGATATCTGGCCAGAAATTAAAAATAATTTAAATCAATTAGGATTTGAATTTGATCTATATGTCAGCTTATGTATAGATAATCCAAGCATTGAACTTGAAATATTAAGGGATTATCCATCTGCTCAAATCAGTAAAGTTGAAAATAGAGGTTCGGATTTTGGAGGATTTTTTGAATCCTTAAATTTGATTTTCAATAACAATTTAAAGTACGATTGGATTCTTAAAATTCATTCTAAAAAGAGCAAATTGATAAATGAAAGAAAAGGAGAATCTTGGAGAAAAAATTTATATACTAAACTAATAATAGATGCAAAGTCTAAAATAATAAATAACTTCTCTAATGATGAAATTGGAATGATTGGAGATAAAAGATATTTAATTGGGATGTCATCCTTTGATAATAAAGCAGGAAAAAATGTAAACGCTGAGAAAATAAATATTTTAAGAAGGAGATTTAATGTTAATGATTCTACTCTTAAATTTTTTGCAGGGTCAATGTTTTGGATGAGATTTGATCTTCTTGAACAGGTATTTAAAGAAAATAGAATTACTTCAAATGATTTTGAATTAGGTCATTTACCTGATGGAACAATGGCACATGCAATGGAGCGATTTATTGCTAATATAGTTAGAGATGCTAATAAAAAAATATTAGGAATATGATACGTCCAATTTCTAATCTTAAGAATATACATAGGGGTTCCGATATTTACGTGATTGCCTCAGGTCCATCATCTGATCATATTGATCCTTCTTTTTTTGAAGGAAAACTAACAATTGGAGTCAATCAAGTATATCGAAAGTTTAAATGTAAATACCTAGTTCGAAAGGAAGCATCTTACATAAAAGAATCAATCCAATCTGGAGCTGAAGTCATATGTTCTTTATGGGACAGTGGAGACATAACAAAAGGAAAAAAGAAAAAGAACCAAGAAGGCAATGAAGGCCTTAATTTTTACGTGTTCGATCATAATGAAAATCGGCACACTCAAATTGATTTTTCTATCTTAGGTTCTGATAAAATAATAGTTAGTTATTCTACAATAACTTCTGCAATACATGTGGCAGCTTACATGGGAGCAAAAAACATCATTATAGTTGGCCATGACTGTGGATTACTTAATGATAAACATGTTTTCGATGGATATTATAAAAGCATTTCAGAGACCCCTTGGAAAAATTGGGAAGAGTATAAAAAATGGTTAAGCGTAATTGAAAATCAAAGCATCAATGTAAAGAAAGAGCTTTGTAAAAAATATGGATGTAACATATATTCCCTAAATCCTTTTATTAATTATAATCTGGAAGGAAATTCATTTAAGGGATCAAATAAAATAAACTAAAAATTTAAGATGAATTTAAACCTACAACCTATAAACATTTACATGATTTCGTATTTTTTTGACGATACTATAATTGATGTTATTTCGGCTATACATAAGTATACTAAGCACCCTGTTAGAATAATAGTAGGCGATAACTATAGTAAAAATTCAGAAAAAATCAGAAGTCAATTAAATGAACTACTTGAAAATAATTTAATATATGCGGCTTATTTCTATGAAAATAATCACGGAACGAAGATTATACCTCATATGTTTCAATCTGAGCACACCAAGTATGATACTCCTATATCTTCATATACTATCGTAAGTGATGGAGATTGTCTTCTTTCAGATTCAACAAAGGACTGCTGGCTTACTGATTTCATCAATGAATTTAATACAGATAACGGTATTGGAATAATCGGGTTTCAAACAAAGAATGATTCCCTACCAGATTCAATTTACAATTTAAAGAATAGCTCATCTAGATTCATTGAAAATCCTGATTTTACATTTAAGAATTTTTCTTCGAAGGAGATATCTGACGTACAGGTTCCTCCGTGTAGGGGACATTTATTAACTATTAATACTGATTTATTTAAAAAATACTTAATTGAATGTCCAAATGGAGTATACGATGGGGATTTACAAAAATTTGCTTCAAAAAACAATTATAGTGTTTCACAATATTATAAAACATATACATATAATTTAGGGACAGTTAAGGGAGGATATGACATCGATGGTTTATCAGAAAAATATAAATTTGAAAAGGAATATAGAGAAAATAGAATAATTAACTGGCAGGCTCTTCCTTATCCAAAAAATTATACTAGAATTAAAAAATAATAATAATATGGCAAATGGAGTCTATAAAATAACTGAAGATTTTGAAAAATCCTTATCTGATTATACCGGAGCACCTTATGTTGTAACGGTAGATAATCAGAGTAATGCTCTTTTTCTATCCATGATGTATGAAAATGTAAAGGGTAAAGAACTAACAATTCCATCCAGAACATATCCATCAGTACCTTGTGAAATTATACACGCAGGAGCTAAGGTAAAATTTAAACCAGTTCAAGGGAAAACAATTAAAGGAGCTTACCAACTAGAAGGTTCTAATGTCTGGGATTCTGCTTTAAGATTCACTGCTGATATGTATATACCAGGAACTCATATGTGTGTATCATTCACTGGACCATATAAACACTTCAAGTTATCAAAGGGAGGAGCTATTCTAACCGATAATTACGAAGCCTATCTTTGGTTTAAGAGAGCTAGATATTCAGGTAGGAGAGAGTGTTCTTATCATGATGACCACTTCGATATGTTAGGTTGGAACTTTTATATGATGCCTGAATTAGCAGCGAGAGGTCTACTACTAATGGGTCAATTTTATAACACTGATGGTACAAAAAAGATTAATGAAGATTTGGAATTACCTTATCCAGACTTATCAAAATTTGATATTTATAAACAATGAAAATAGAACAATTTATAACGTGTCCCTCTATAGGATTCTTTGAATATGAGTTTCAAAAAAAATGGAGTTTGTCAAAATATTTTGATGATGATAAACCATTATTCTTCTTTGGATTTAGTGGGCTACAAAATATTTTTGAATCACACAAAGGATATAAAGTAGTTTTACCATCTACACCGACTGACTTACCAAACTTTGGAATACTTAAAAATATAGAAAAGACTATACTTATAACCGAATGTTCTTTACCGAAAGACTATTATCTACCAGAAAATGTAATTCACAAACAAGAGGTTATAGAAATAAAAGACTATAACATGTTTAATCCTAGTACATTAGGAGACAAAATATATTATTACTCTGGATTTTCAAATGGTTGGACTCCAAGCCCAAAAGAAAAAATAGATTATATTCAATCTAAAATAGACTATGAAATTATAACAACTCAACATATCAACAAGTCAGATATGTATAACATAGAATTTTTAATTGAAAATTATTATAGAAAATGTTTTCTAAATCTCAACTTTTCACAAGGACACGGAATGACAACTACAAGAGAATTTTCATTAATGGGTGTAAAAACATTGACATTTGAAAATCCATATCCATACGAATCATTAATTAAATGTAAAGATGTTGATGAAGTCTTAGAGAATATAAAACTTGAGTCTAAAAAAATAAACACAATACAACCAAGCATTAATCCACACACAACAGGAAAAGACTGGTTGGAACTAGACTACTGGATAAAAAATAAAAGATAAAAACTATGATATTGAAAATGAGAGGAAGTTCTAACACAAAGGGTCTATTAGACTTAATTGATTACATTCCTAATAATTTAATAATGGCTGAAGTAGGTTGTTACGCAGGCGAAAGTACTAAAATGTTTTTAGAATCAGGTAAAATTACCTTACTATATGCAATAGATATTTGGAAAGACGAAATGGACAACTTTAAAAAGATACAACCAAGTCACGACTTTTCAATCGTTGAGAAAACTTTTGACGAATCTATGAAAGAATTCAATATAAAAAAACTTAAAATGTATTTCTCAGAGGCATTAGAATCTCTACCAACACTAGATTTTATATATATCGATGCAAATCATGATTATGAATTTGTTAAAGATGATATTACCAATGCTCTAAAAAAAATTAAAAAAGATGGTTTGATAGCTGGACATGATTACAGCAATGACAGTCCTGGTGTTATAAAAGCAGTTAATGAATTTTTTGGTAAACCAGATATCATTTTTTCAGACTCTAGTTGGTTAGTAAAAATAAATTGAAAAATGTATGATAGAAGCTGAAGAAATAATTATTGGTAAAAATGTGATTATATCGCCAACTGCAAAAATAAGAGGTATAAACGGTAAAGCAAAAAAAATCGTAATTGGTGATAACACTTTTATAGGTGATGATGTACAAATAATAGTAGACGAATTCCAGATAGGAGACTACTGTAAAGTGCAACATCACACAAACATACATGGATATAAACCAATAAACATAGGACATAATGCATGGATAGGCCAGTATACAATAATAGATGGAATCGGAGGGACAACTATAGGAAACAATTGTGGAATCGGAGCCCACTCACAACTCTGGTCTCACATTTTATATGGAGATGATTTGGAAGGTTGTAACTACAACTCGTCAAGTGAACTTAGAATAGGAAATGACTGTTGGTTTGTTGGACATTGTATAGTTTCACCAATAGTAGCAGAAGACAAATCGATGGCATTAGTTGGTTCTGTCATAACAAAAGATATGAAGAGCAATCACATATACGGAGGATCACCCGCAAAAGATTTGACTGATAAAATAAAACCCCAGTTCAGTGAGGTTAAACTGGAGGACAAATTATTAAAAATGAACAAACATTATGAACAGTTTGGTTCACCAAAAAATATCAAAATAGTAACAGATTTTTCTGAAATAATAAGTGAACATTACACCTATTTTAATATATCAGATAGAAAATATACTAAGAGGTTGACAGAAGAGGAAATATCATTCATGAAATTTCTATTACCAACTAAAGCTAAATTCACACCATATTAAAAAATATTATATAAATTATGCCAATAAAAAAACATAACCCCTATAAAATTGTTCAGATGTTTGAGGAAGAAATTGCTCTATACACAAATGCACCCTACGCTGTATCAATAGATAGTTGCACAAATGCTCTATTTTTGTGCTGTAAGTATTTAGAAGCCGAAGAAGTAACTATACCATCGAAGACTTATTTGTCAGTTCCAATGAGTATAATTCAGTCCGGTGCTCAATTAAGATTTGATAAAAGACCAGAATCAAACCATTGGACTGGAATTTACCAACTAAAACCATATCCAATATATGACGCAGCTAAAAGACTTACTTCCAACATGTACATTCCAGGAACATTTATGTGTTTATCTTTTCATATAAAGAAAAATCTTGGAATAGGAAAAGGTGGAATGATTCTCACTGATAATAAAGAAGCCGTTGATTGGTTCAAAAAGTCCAGATATGAAGGTAGAAGTGAAAAATACTACAAGGAGGACAATATATCATCTTTAGGTTGGAATATGTATATGACTCCACAAGAAGCCGCACAGGGACTTTGTTTATTACAAAATTATCCAGAACATGTGTCCGATCAAGGAGAATTAAATGGATATAGAGATTTAACTGAATTTGATATATTTAAGAATTGTAAAACTATAGAATGAAAAAAGCTCTAATAGGATACGGTGGACATGCTAGAGAAGTAATGTGTCAGATGAATCAAAAACATATAAATGTAAATTATTTAATATACAAAAAAGTATTTGTCGATTATTAAAAATAATTAAAGAACATGAATAAAGAAAAGGTACTTATTGGAGCCGGAGGATTTGCAAGAGAAGTTAGAGCTCATTATGGAGCAAACTTAAAATGTTTTGTAGACGATAAATTTTATATGAAAAATTCAGATGAAATATATCCACTAAGTCAATTCGATCCCGATAAAATGACAGCTTTAATTGTTGTCGGAGATCCCGTTGATCGCAAAAACATAGCTAACCGACTTCCAAAAGAAACAGAGTATTTTACATTTATACATAAATCTGCTCAGATATTAGATTTAAAAGTTGAGATAGGAGCCGGATCAATAATTACTGCTAATTGCATAATTACAACTAATGTAAAAATAGGAAAACACTGTCATTTAAATTTAATGTCAACAGTAGGTCACGATTGTATAATTGGAGACTTTTTTACAACCGCACCTGGCGCAAAAATATCTGGAAATTGTACTATTGGGGAATGTGTCTATGTAGGCACCAATGCATCCATTAAAGAAAAACTGTCAATACATAGTTTAGTGAAGATCGGCCTAAATTCCGGTGTTGTTAAACATATTGAAGAACCTGGAATATATGTTGGAACCCCGGCTAAAAAAATAAAGTAATACATGAAAACTAAAATTATAGCTGAAATAGGAATTAATTTTGCATATGGAGCCACTAAATCCCACTTCATGACTAATGTATGCAATTTAATTGATGTTGCTAAAGTTGCAGGCTGCGACTACGTTAAATTTCAAAAAAGAACTCCTGAAATATGTGTTCCCGAAGCAGAAAAATCAAAGGCTAAGAGGGTCCCTTGGAGAGAAGAAGAGACAACTTATCTACAATATAAAGAAGATATTGAACTAACATATCAAGACTACTACGTGATAGACAGATATTGCCAGACTAAAGGAATCCAATGGTTTGCCTCTGTTTGGGACATTGAATCGGTTGATTTCATGAATAGGTGGTCAGAAGAAGGATTTTCTTATGCAAACATTATGAAAATTCCATCTGCTCTAATCACAAATTTAGAGCTATGTAGATACGCAAGAGAAAAATCTGAAACCTTGATCATTAGCACAGGTATGAGTGAGGAATCTGAAATCATTGAATGTATAGCAGAATGTAACCCAGATGTAATCATGCATACCAATTCAACTTATCCATCTCCAGTTGAGGAGTTGAATCTAGAATATATTACTTGGTTAAGTCATAATAATGCATCCTCTGAAATAGGATATTCAGGTCATGAATTTGGTCTAGTCACAACAATGGCCGCAACTATGTTAGGTGCAACTTGGGTTGAACGTCATCTTACCCTAGATCGAGCACTATGGGGATCAGATCAAATGGCATCAGTTGAGCCCGGAGGAATGATTAAATTAGTAAAGGGAATTCGAGATATTGAAAAATCTTTAGGTGGATATGGACCTAGAAGAGTGATAGGATCAGAATTAAGTAAAAGAAAATCTTTAAGAGGAGTTTAAAATAAGTATATTTATGAAAAACATTATGTATTGTTATTATAGTTTATCTGATTCAACTAAGGAGCCTATATCTAAAGGCAAATTCGATAGTGATGCGCAGGCGGTTGAATACTGGAGTCAAATAAAAAGAATGTCAATTGATGACTTTTTAAGCATATATCAAGTCACTGAATTTTATGAAAGTTAAAAATATAATTCAATTTATTGAAGGAAATATCAAAATGCTGGGGGATCAATTTGATCTATTACCTCAACATCAGAGAGAACAGGTCTTATATAGAGCTCAGATCTGTAAATACGAATGTGTGCAATATGGATACTGCGTAGAATGCGGATGTGATGTTCCGGGTAAATTATATGTCAAAGAATCTTGCAACGGGGGCAAAAAATTTCCAGATCTAATGAATGAAAAAGATTGGCAAGAATTTAAAAAGCAAAATAAAATTAAGATAGAATGATAATCTATATTGATATTGATGACACAATCTGCACTCTATTAGAGCCTCTGAATTATAAATCAGCCAGACCGATTTTAGAAGCAATTGAAAAAGTAAATCGGCTGTATGATTCTGGAAATACTATAGTATTCTGGACAGCAAGAGGGACCGTTAGTGGAATAGACTGGAGGGAATTAACTGAGCGTCAATTAAAGACATGGGGAGTTCAGTATCACGAGCTTAAATTTGGAAAACCTGCATATGATCTATTCATAGACGATAAGAATATAAATTCAAAGGATTGGTTAAACTAGAGAAAATATTAGTATTAGGAAATGGTCCTCAGATCAATGACATTAACTTTGAATTATTAGATCCTCGAATAAAAACATTCGGAGTAAATAGAATTTGGTTAAAGCATTACCCTGATTATTTCTTTTTTCAAGATCACCCGATTATCAGGGAGCTCGATGAGAACCCTATTCATAAAGCTAAATTAATTGGCAGGAGTGAATGTTTTTCCAGTGATTGGCTTAGAAGAACATATCGAAACATTCCTAAATGGTTGACCACCTATGAAAGATCAGATAAAGGAAGATTTCCAGATTCAGTATCGGGTGGTCTTAGAATGTTAACTGAAAGATATCGCATCGATAAATCTAAAACCACTTTTTATATTGCAGGGGTTAATCTTAGATGGATAGAACCTAGTCATTTTTGGAAAGATTTAAATCATCCGTCTAGTAATAGGTACGGAAAAGCATGGTATGATGTGAGATTTGATAAAATGTTCAATAATTTTAAAAATCTACAGTCTCTAGGCTTTAATATGGTCTCAGTTACTCCAGATTCTCTTCTCAATAAGATTATGAGATTTGAAAATATAGAAAATCTATATATTAAATCGGAATAGACTTTAGGAGCCCATCAAAGGTCTTTAAAGTATCAAATATCGCCAATACTTCTTCTGGAAGTTTAAACTTAAGCTCTGAGCTCAATTTTATAATAATCCCAAACGCAATTACAGCAGATGCTAAAATAATACCCAAGCTTGCTTTAATTTGTCTAGCTAAATTTATTGAATATACCGGATTAGGAGCTCCAGGCGGAACAGAAATTGAAGGTGGAAGAGCAATATTTGCAATAGTACTAGCAACTGTATCTGGAATAGTCTTTACACTTTTTAAAAACACGTCGTACTGCTTTTTAATGTCAGCTATACGTTCATCAACATAATCATCCATGCTCTCTTTATATTTTTCAATGATTTTTAGTTGATCTGCCTTTGCTTTTTCTTTAGCATCTTCCTCTGACATGCCTGCTTCTATATCTTCATTGATTCCTCTTTGAATATCATCAAATTGTTTCTTTAGAGCAGGTTCCTTTGATGCTAAAATAACTATGATAGCGTCTTTATTTAACCCTGGTATTTCAGGTCCCGTTGTTTCTAAAAAGAGCTTCTTTTGATCCTTTATTGCCTTAATGTCAGGATCTTCTTGCTCGTCCTCTGGTACATATTTAGGATAAGATTTACCATTGACATAGAATCCGTAATTTCTAGATTGAGCCTTTAGGGATTCCCTAACTGCCTGTATTCCAGTATACTCAACTCCGTCAATTGTCTCGATATAATCAAGCGCAAAGGTTTGAACTTCGATCAATCTAATTTTATATAGGATTGTTACTTCAATGGTTGCCTCTTTGGTTACCTTTGGAATAAATACATAGGGATTAATAGCCATATTTTAATTATTTAACTTTAACTTTTTTACTTAAAACAATCTCTGTTAGTGGCAATGTTGGTGGTGTATTAGGAGCAGGGTGTGAATGAGAATTAAATGCTTCTAGAAAGGCATCTCCTTTAATTACTGATTCTACTGCATCTGTACCTAATTCTATCCTAGGAGATTCAACAATTACTTTATTAGTGCTCTTAAGTCTGATATTATTATTTAAATCAATATTAATAAATGTATCTTTTATGGATATTGTCATTCCTTTATTAGGAGTAAACCATATCTTTAATTGCTCGTCACTATCAAATAATAAAATATGTGAACCTTCATATTCTGAATTAAGTTCATCCTTGACATCCTGAGCAAGCTCGTGGATTGAATAATATTCAGGAGAATAGATATTACCGTTGTTAAATTTAACAATTACCATTGCCCCCTTTTTAGGAATTGATATAGATCCTGCACCATTAGCTCCAAAGATCGTACTTTTTTGAGCTGGATATGCCCAAGGCAGATCCTCGGTTGCAATAGCATCTTCGTGCATGCTAATTACTCGTACTTTGCATCTGCCCTCCTTTCTAGGATCCTGTATATCTTCTACTACTCCCATGAATACCCTATTTACGTATTCATCTTCAGATTTATTTACTTCTCTATTGCTTATCATAGTTATTCGTATATATTGCCATTAGGCTCTGGCGGTCTATTAGGTACTTTGTCTCCATTTGAAGCATATCCAATCGTATTTGCATCTCCTAAATCAGTTACGGGAGGTTTTGGTTTCTCCGGCCCATATTGCTTTCCTCCAGAAGGAGCAGGTCTATTAGGTACCTCATCTCCATTTGAAGCATATCCATAAGGGTGAACTTCTCCTAAGTTATCAATAGGAGGATCAAATAGACTAACTGCTGCTGCGAGTGCAGTATTTATACCAGTTGCATTTCCTATACTAGCCAGGCTCTCTTTTGCCTTTCTACCAAATTCACTTGGTGAATCGTTTTTAGATTTATTACCTGAACCGAAGGATCCTATTCCACTAACTAAATTCTGACCTGCAGAAAAAATTGCGCTGGCTGATGATTCTAAGAGGGCCGCCTGCTGTCTTTCACCCCAAGTTGTTTTGACGTCTGTTTTTACATTATCATCATACACAACAGTACCGTCCCCAAATTTAGCCTCTTCTTCAACATAACCAACCTTGATTTTAAATTTATTACTTTCTGCAGTCCTGCTTTGTCCGCCAACGGTTAAATCACTACTGATTGGTAGTGAGTCTGAAAAATCAAATTCACATTGGCGACAGCTAAATTTAATGTATCCAAATTGTTTGAATACACTTGCTAATTCTAATCCTGCCTGTCGATTTCCACCTATTGCTCCGGCTAATCCCGACACAGTATTTGCAGTTTCTCTAATTGAAGTAACTGCATTTCCAATAGCCGCTGTATTTACTCCGGTTAATTGAGCAATCGCACTTGCAGCTTGCGGGAGTCGGTATCTAAGATTTCTAAATTCAGCTAAATATATGTCCATTGAAAACCATCTTAAATTATCAGGAACTCTTTCTCTTCTAAATTTTAAATCGTATATTGAATTTCTATATAGAGCTGCTAATTCAAATATCCTAAGGTCCACGGCCTCAAGTGTTTTAACCTCTAATGTTACTCCTTTTGCTCTTTCACCTGAACTAACATCACTAGATGCTTTAAACATTGCAGGTATACCAGTAATGGATTGAAAATACCAAGGTGCATCAAACGTTAGATATCGTAATATTTCCTTAAATTGTTTAATTCCTGCCGCCTGTGCAGTATACCCCCTGTTTTTTAAAAATTGCATTGCATTGTTACCAGCGGTGCTATCTTCTTCAGTAAAGTTTCTCTCATCAAACAGGGGACTGTCCCATAGTCTAGATTCATCTATTATCGATACGGTCGAGGGGGCAGTAGATTCAAATTTAAAATCAATTGCAAATGTTAAATAGGTAGGCTCGTCAAATTGGTCTGATATTCTGCCTTTTCGAAATGTATCTACCTTTAATTCTGTTCCTAAAAAATTATGTGGCATAATTATAAGTTTTTTCTACTAACCAATTCATTCTTTTCATATGAAATTCAGTTCTAAATGGACCGAATTTATCAGTTGAGTCATATAGGATCCGTACCCCGGAATTATAATAAGTTCCACTTAAATAAGGATCTATTATAATATTTTGTAAATCGTTTGATTCAATATCCCTATTCTCTCCTCTTATTCTTTCATAGAGGTAGGATTCTTGATCTATTGCCTGCTGTATCGTCTTAAATATATTTATTGGCACAGATGCTCCTCTAACTATTTGAAAATTTACGCCTAGGGTTTCTATTTTTAATTTCACTTTATTTAATTCAGCTAGGTTGTGATCATTTATTAATGCGGCACCATTCCATTCTCGATGATTGTTGCCATAATCAATGCTCATCCATTGCTTAATTAAATTATCTTGTAATATTTTATCTTTAGGTATTAGCCTAGACGCATCATCCTGCCCATTAATCTTAATCGGGTTTACCCAAAATTCAGTTTTTTTATCTTCCTCATCTAATATATGATCGTAATAAGAAATCTGTTTTCTAAACCCTTTAGCCTTTAAAACTCTACCTGGCTCCCCTTCTAAAAGATAATTTGTTATATAGTCAGGCCGACCTCTCATTCGATCCTCATTGGTTAGCATCATAGGTATAACATTTTCCTGCCAATTAGATTCTTCCCGTTCTTTCATTTCCTGAGTTCCATAAAGACCAGATCCGTCAACATTGTTCGTGTATGTATTATCATAATCTTGATTTTGTACTAATTGATTAGATATGTTTACAAAGGTTAAATTATAATATCTATCTATAAATGAATCAAAGAATTGATTTTCATCAATGTATGCGTGCTTAGATATATGATTAATCATCCATAGTCCGTTTCGATTTGGATTAATCCAGGTCATTGCATCGTTAGTACTAATATCTAATTCTGAAAATCCTAAATCTAAATCATCTGCTAATACTCTAAGTGCCTCAACTGAAGTTAAATTAGAATAACTCTTAGAAAAATTATTATATAGTTTTGGAACATATAATTCCCCGCTCATCACATATGTTGCATTTATTCCTACTCCACCTGGATCTTCATTTGGATCTAACGAGCTCTTTATACTAGTAATTAAAAAGTCACCGGCAATCGACTTAAATTTTCCATTAGCAGTTTTAATATAAACGCTCATTATTGGATCTGTTTTAGGATAATTAGGTCCAGAAAGGGCCCCAGTTGGATCGATAAATGTAATTCTTATAGTTGGAATGGTTCCAGTTTCATCGATTATCATTTTTTCAATTGATGCAATTGGAACAGTATTAATCATAATATAAGGGGCATCTGATCCTATTGATTCCTCTGTTGCTCTAGAGTTTTTTGGTGCCTTAAATTTAAAGTTTTGACCATTAACACCTGATGTGTCGGGAGCAAATATCTCTTTAGTAGATATTTTAGGAACTGTGGTTACCTTTAATACTTGATTATATGCCATTATTTAATCTTATTTAAATTACTTGATAGTAGGTCTATAACAGTATTAATGAATTTCTTAGCATCTGCAGATTTTTTACTTAATCCTTTATTCTTTTTCAATTCATTTATAAGATTTTTTCTACTAATAGGTTCAGTTCTGGTTTTAACATTACCTTGAGTATTGTTTGCCCCGAATATAATTCTACCGTCTGGTAATTTTTGAGTATTAGAAGTCCCAGGTTGATTAATATTTGGAGGTAATATAGATGCTCCACCGGATTTTTGCTGCAGTTGATTCAGACGATCTGCCTCTTTTTGAGTAGTCGGACTGACTGCAGGACTAGAAGAATTAGATTTAAGCCTGGCTTTTTTCTTATTTAAATTATCTGACCGGTTTGAATCTCTTCCGGTATTTGGATTGGCACTAGGTCGATCTGGAGCCTCTGATTTTGGATCCCTAATTGAAATTTCCTTTGGATTAACATAACTAGCGGATAGAGCAGAATCTGAAGTCGCATATAACAAGGTCCCTTGCTTTAAAGAGAAAGGATTAGATATTCCATTATACTTTAAAAGAGCATCCCACATTGAAATATCGCCATATATCCGATTTGCAACCAAGTCAGGTCTCATTGTCTCATATTCTCCTACTATCGTTATTCCACCTGATCCTACTACTTCCGGATTTAATTTAAATGTACTACTGATAAGATCAGTAAAATCAAGATTTGATTTTTTAGTGATCTTCTTTCTTCTTAATAGTTTGCTAATTAACATGTTAATCTTTTGTTTTTAATTCTGTAAAATAGTCAGTTAAGATTGTACTGTCTCCAAATCCATCTCCATACATTGTTCTAACCTGTCTAGAATAAGTCGCAACTTTAGATGAAATATCTGAGGATGTGTTCGAGCCTCCACCTGCAATATTTGAGCCTGCTCCACCTGCTGAGGTTAATCCATACGTTGCACCTGTTCCATTTGGGGCATTAAAATTGGTTTCCTCAAATCCATTATTACCTGATCCATATTGTATATTTGGGTTACTATTTGCTTGTGTAAGTTCCCCTTCAGGAGTGGTTCCGTTTCTTGCTGCATTTGCAGCAGCCGTGTTTCTGTCTCCATATGAATTAGATGCGGAACTAGGTAGCGGCAATTCACTGAACGTCATTGCTCCGTTACCTGCATTAAACATAGATTCAATGTCCTGTTTAGCACGGGTTCTAGCATGCTGGAGCGATACAGTAAAAGTAACTTCAGTTGGAAAGTCATCCAGTCCTAGTGTGTCTGATAATTCATATTCGCAGCCTGTACATACTAGATTTCCAATATTTGCAATTGGATTCATTGGGTTACCTATAGTTAGATGCCATTCCCCAACTGCCCTGCCGTCTAATATTGATCTAAAGAGTATAGGCTTCTGCATCAGAAGTGCTAGCCTAGGTATAAATGCCTTTTCAATAGTGGAAACAACCGCATTTTCATCCAGATCCTTCTTTACTTTAAATCCTTCTTTATCTGCTGCAGTAAAATCTTGATCTTGTCCGGCCTCTCTTCCTTGATTTCTTGCTACTAAATCTTTGGCGGCCGTCACAATTGTACTAAATCTTGAGGTTGCGAGATCCATTAATTCCCTCATTCCGGTCTGTACTCCTCCGAAAATATCACCCTCGAAAAATTTCTGTTCCATACCTAGAGAAGGAAGAGTAACCCCAGTTCTTTCAAAATATCTAGCCCCTCCTCCCCAGAAAGGAGCAGTGCTGTAAGTAAGACTTAAAAAGTTACCTAACAGATCTAGAAAAGCAATTTTAGGATTAACTCCTCCCCAGGATCTCAATGAGTATACAAATTTTACTGTAAATGGAGTCTTCATATCCTTGAATCCTCGATCCCGGATTGCAGTGTCGTTAATCACGTTTAGGGGACCTAAGATTCGATTCCAATAGGGTCCGTTGGCTCCATATGCATTTTTGATATAGTCCTGAATTATTTTATCAAACCCAGAAAGCTTAGCTATATCCACTTTACTGTCTCCACTAATTAAGGCCTTAATTGTCGAAACTACCTCTGGTTTTAAATCTCCTTGACCGAGTGCTGCTATTAATTCCTCAACTGTAACCTCGTTTCCTTGAATGTCTTGTATCTCCGTCACACTCTTACTCGTCCATTTCAATCCCCAACTAGGTTTTAAAATAGTATTTAGATTATTACCCACTGATTTATCAAACCAGGTAACTGCCTGTGCCATTGGCACCAGAGGCATCTTAGATGCTGCAATGTTTAAATTATCTTCAACTGGAATGGGATATCGTCTAAGAGTTATCAATCTATTATTTGGAATTTTACCATAAAATTTACACCATATAAAATCACTATTGGAATATGGAACAGGTCCATCTGCTGTAATTTCTCCTGGTTTGGATCTAAGTCTCGACCATTCTATAATTTTACTTGCAGTAGGGTTCTCGATGTACTCCTTTCTAAAATCTTTTATTTTTTGATAGCTGTTATTAATTGCCCCTAACGTCTGAGATGTTGCTAAACTCGGGTCTATTCCTCCTGCTCCAGTAGCAGCTGATACGGCAGTACTGACACCTGCAAGGGCGGCAGCATCCGCCGAGGATGGGCTAGTTCGATCTGAATGGAGTTCTTGTTTATACTCCCCTGGATTCATTCCATATCTACTATATCTAAATATATTAAATGGATTAAATAGAGATATTGATCCGGGGACAGGACCATACTTGTCTACCTGGGCATGCCTTGTGTCATCCTTCTCTGGCTTCGTGGTATATTCCCGTACTAATTGTTGAAATTCAGCTGACATTCCAAAATAATCTTTTTTTTATTTATTAAAAAATAAAGAATATTAGACCTGGGATTTAATACTTCCCACCTTTCATAAATTCCTCAAAATTAAGAACTTTAGTTGTTCCGAATGAATTAAGAGATCCTTTCTTCTTCTTTGATTTTTTACCGGATTTCTTGCTATTTGTTTTAAAACGAGTTAGACTTCCTCCTGCCGGACCTGCAAGTGACATCATGTCCATATTATCACTTGGCATCATTCCAGGAATCTGATTAGGTGATCCTGGTCCTTCCATTGGAACCATTGTAGATCCTGGAGAATCCATAGGAGACAACATATCTTCCTTTACTGTACCTTTTTTCTTATCTTCTTCCCCTTTCCATTTATCAGGTAGGGCCTCTCCATATTTTCTAGCTGCATCTTTTCCTCCAACTGCTCCTACCATTCCTTTAATGATCTTATTTAATCCAACCATAAATCTCTTATCTCCTTCAGCAAATCCTTTTCCTTTAGCAAGAGCTGCAGTGTCAACTTCGATTCCTCCAAACATACCCGATATTGCGCTGCCTAATCCTTTAGTAATCGATCTTAAACTACTCTCTTTTTTTCTATCTTCTTCACTAACCGCTAGTATTACGGTTTTATAGAGAGGAATAGCAACCTCTGGTTTTATATGAACTGAATTAAAATCTCCAAGATTAAAATTCTTAGAAAGATAATAATTTTTGATTTCAGATTTTTTTTCTAGGACAATCATTTGAATTGCTTTACGATAATCATCTATTTCTCTAGCAGTGAAAGTTGAAATGTAATCTGAATCTATAAATCTATAAGTCCATCCTACACAGGCATTTAAATATACCAATTGTATCTCTTCTCTGGGATCTTCTTGAGTTATTCCTGCTTTAAAATCATTGAATTCTGTTACCTGTCCATTGAATACGTCATTTAGCAGAATAGTATTCATCCAATCTGATTTTTCAGTATTCAGAGCGGTAAAGAGTCTATAGTAGTCTCCTGCTCGCTTAACCTCCCCGTTCTGGATTATTGGAAGAGCTGCCATTGCAACTGATTCCTTAATTTTTCTGAAAATAGATTTTTTTCTTCGAATATTTCCTCTTCTACCTGTTGAATCTTCCCTAAATGTTGATGTTGATATTTCTTCTAATTCACTAGCAACAGTGGTCTCCTTTGATCCATAATTGAATACCATATTAAACACAGAGCCTCCTGTATTGCTTGAAAATTCATCAGCTGAATCCATTTTAGATTCAACTTCGCTGGGGGATCCTTTTTTAAGATCATCTACTAAATTAACAAAGGTAGATGATGCCCAATCGTACCATTTTTTAATAGAGATTGCACACTTAGTAGAAACACCGGAAAGCTTTTTAGAATCTTCTGGATCTAATCCTGCTTTTCTAGATGACTTTGAATAGATTGTATATAATTTTTCAAGTCTCATTATAATAAGAGCCGAATGATTAAAATCAGCTGAGTAGGAATCATCGCGCTTATAAATTAAATCTGCTCCGTCCCTAGACTTATTTCTTTTTATAATATCCTCTAAGGTTTTTTCCTCCTCGTCTACAAATTCATCAACCATCTTAGTTCTGCTAGAAGAAGTCATGACGGAGAATATCTGCTCAATAATTGGATTAAGTGGTTCTGCTTTAATTAAATCAGATGGCAATCTGTCTAGAATACCTCTGATCGAGTTAAATGACATATCCCTAGCACCAGTGCCTGAATCATCTATTTTCTCCTCAGCTAACTTAAGTGCATCCTTTAAATCTTTTTCAAGCTGATCATCTGGCTTAACTACCAGCTTCTTAGCCTCAAAAATGCTATTTGATCTAGCATACTTATTAAAAAGAGAATCTGTTGTAAATTTTGCCATTTATTTTCTTTTTTTAACTTTATTAGCCTTTTTAGATCCCATGTTAACATATTGATCAAATGGCATTACCCATCCACTTCTGTTGATTTCACCTTTCATATAATTATATACTGAATCGGATCCTGCACTCTCTTCTGGGTGCTGCATAATAGCATTCTTCAATTTATCTTTTCCAGATCGGTAATCGCTTAGATTCTGCCAACTAGAGTCTTTCTTTGATCCCATGTATGAAGTTCCTTTTGTTTATTTATTTAGCTAGAAGATAAATAAAAATGTGTAAAAATAATTTTATTTAATGAGTTCCTATATAAAGAAATATTCAGTCTGGAACAGAATCAACGAATCAGCCGTTGTCTATTCACCTGACTTTATTCAATATATTAAAGATCAAGAAGGCGCAGTAAAAGATGCCTCGGGTATGCATAAAGCATATCAGGATTCAACCGGAGTATGGACGATCGGCTACGGTCACACTGGGAGTGTTAGACCAGGTGATAAATGGACAGAACAGAAGGCAGAACAATATCTTAAACAGGATTTACAACAAGCGGAGGGCATAGTTAAAAATCACGTCTCCTCTAATTTTCCAGGAAAGATTTTAGGTACTAGTCAATTACAAATGTTAACTGACTTTGCCTTTAATTTAGGAGGACTTAATAAATTTCCTAGATTCACAACTGCGATTGTAAACAAAGATTGGAAGACTGCCGCTGAAAACTATAAAAGATATGCAGATGGCAAGGAATTGGAGAAAAGAAACACTAGTTTCTATAATAAATTCTTAAAGCCTTTATTAACTGGCCATACCGCGAAAAAGACTCCCGGCCAATATATTGGTAAAACGATATATCCAAAGAAAGAAAATGGATATGCTAATGTTAGGGATGATAATTATGTTAATAATGGTTGGATAAACAATTTGGTTTCAGTTGTAAACTGGCCAGATTCAATTGGAAAAGTTACCGGAGAGGCAACCGGAGAAGATGGAAAAATGTGGTATAACGTTGACTTATCTGATGGTGGAGGCGATGGATGGGTAAGATCTGATGTAATCGCTTTAACTAATTATGAGACATACACTGTAAAATCAGGAGATACTCTTTCGGGAATTTCTGCTAAAACTGGTGCACGAGTTGACGACATTAAGAGATTAAACGGCCTAAAGAACGATCTAATCAATCCAGGTCAAACCCTAAGATTAAAATAGTTTACAATTTAAGAGTTGTAAACTCTCCGTCTATAAAGTTTAAATGTTGAGCTTTTCCGTTCTCATGTATGATTACATGAGACTGTAACCAGCTACTTGCTCCTATATTATATCCAACTCTTAATACAGTTGATGTTCCTACAGATAGAGCCCCATCAAATCTACCGGGTGCGTGATAGTGGCCAACTACAATCTTAGTATTTAATTTTCTAAATTGTTGTAGAGACCCTCTGCTTCCCGCTGAACCAACATCTCCATGCTGACCTAGTTCCCATCCTTTAACGATATAACTATCACTACGACCTAAGGTTATGAATTTAGGATATTTACGATTAATTAATTCTGGAATTACTCCTTTTATACTTTCTTGTTCTGAATATTGCTTTAGTAGAATTTGACTATATTCCATATATTCCATGGAATTTTTAGGAGTTGGTTGTCTTCTCCAGTCTTCATTCTTTAGCCATCGATCTATAAAATCATCATGGTTGCTTCTAACGATCACAACATTTGATTCCTTAAGTGAATTGAATATATCTAATTGATCTAACATATAATCAACTTCTTTCTTAAGAGAATTTGTTCCTTTAATCTCTTTTGCATATTGGGCAAAAGGATCTTTCATTTCATGGTGACTAATTGAAGTTCCATCAAATACATCGTGCAATATAACATGATTAACCTTAATTGATGATAAAAAATTAATTGTATTCTGTATAACAAGAGGATCCTCTTTCCCTAAGTGCAAATCACCTAAAACACAGGCTTCTATATGATCTATTCTTTTAACGATTGATTCACCTACCCATTCATAAGGCTCGTTTCCAAAATTATCTTTATTCCAACCAATTTCATCTACTGGTGAGTTAAATTTAATTTGTTGCTTAGATCCTTTAAATTTAACTGAGTTCCATAGATCAATAAAGTCTCCATTATCATCAGCAGTTACTTGTCGAATGAAAAAAGTTTCATCATCCTTAATCTCTGCTACTACGAATCCAAGTGTATGATGAAATTCTCCCTTCTTTCCAGATTTTGAATCAGTATAGTTTTTAATAGTGCAAGCTCCAGAAGTTAACATCATTTTAGGCTTACATCCTTCTAGAACTGGAATCATTTCCATCTGCACTCTTGGAGATCCAAATACGCAGCTATTAATTCCACTCATTCCTTGCATACCAGTCATAGGATTAACCGCAGTCGGTTGAATTTTAACATCTGACATAATAGACAGATACTTATGAATATCATGCCGAGCAGCATCTAGATATTTTCTAATTGATTCGTGCCAAGTATCATAATTCTTATCTGTAAAAACTGAGGTTGGGTTTTTATATCTACCTGCAATTATATGTATGTCTGCCTTAATAGTCTTAGCATATTCTTCTAAATTAGATAAAAATCTAGAATGAACTGGAGTATTATTTTGAGCCCATGTAATTATGAATCTCTTTCTTCTTTCATTAAATACTCGCTGCTTGGCCTTAATTAGTTCTGGGGATTCGGTTTCTTCCTTTTCAGTTAATCCAAGCTTTGACACCCATTTTTGAATAGTTCTTTGGGATCTGCTTGCAAATTCAGTTAACATTCTGATTCTGTCATCCCATGAAATTGATTTATCTAAATAAACTGTTTTAAAAAATTGCTTATCTTCTTCTTTTAAGTCTTTGAATCTCATATTGTTTTCCACGCTAAGATTTGTTTTTAGAAATTATATTAGAAAATGGACACTAGGTTTTACTTTCGGTCCAATTCTTTTTTAAGATTAAAAAATTCTGATTTTATAGATTTAGGAACCATGTCCTTAAATGAATTAAAATCACCTGATTGAATTGAGTCCCTAACTCGTTGAGAATCAAGATAGTTTGGTAGCTGAATTAATTTAAAATCTTCAGAAACCCTTAGTGGCACGTTTCGATTTTTAATGTATTCATATTCTAACAAGTGATCCTTTATTCTTTTTTCTCCGGTTCCCCATAGAATTGGATTATAATTAGGCCTCAATTCCTTCATAATATCCTTAATAGAGTTGGATCCTATTACTTTCACATCAGCAATTAACTCAGTCATCTCCTGTTGTAATTTTTCCAACATGACTCTAATTGCCTTATCTGAGAATGGGCTCTTTCTGTTACCTGAATATAGAGCAACTAAAACGGCTCTCTTTCCATTCTTTTCCTTTAAGGCTTCAATTGATTTAATATGCCCATTATGAGGAGGTTGAAATGATCCTATTATAATGTTAACATCTTCAGAATCAACCTTTTTTCCCTTTTCTTTATTATACCATTCGTATTCTCCAATATAAGCATTGTCTCCGGGATCTGATCCTACGAATTCTCCAAATGAAGGAAATAGTCCTTCATATACAGCTTCCCCTACTACAACTCGTTTAATTTTTTTAACTATTAAATTAAGCTGAACTATTAAATCTGGAGTAAAGAAACTTGAACTTGACTTCTTTCTTGTTTTTCTAAAGAAGTTTGAGAGTATTCTATAGATTTCGCAATATGTTTTATTACCATTTAATAGATTCTTAAGATCCTCATCCTGCATTAGATTAAAATCCATCTCAAATTCAGGCAGATTTAAATATTCTGGAGTATCTAATTCTAATCCGTCGTATTTAAAAGAATACTCTTTTATGAAATCTTTAAATGCCTGATTTATAATTGAAATATATTTAGAATCGTAATCTTCTGATCCTTGACACATTTTAATTAAGTCATCCTCATTATATAATTCAAAATGATTCATCAGGTCAATCAATATCAACCAGATATAATCATTAGTTTGATTTTTTTCAGATTCAACATTATCTCCAGATGCTTCAATAAAAATAGGATCTATTAGTTTAGCTAAAAATGCATTTGCCTTTGAGTTTTCATCATTTTCATCGTAGAATCTAAAGACTATTCCACCGACGTCTCCAGTTAAACCTGATTTTATAGTCTCATCTGAAACATCGGGATTTAATACTTTTAGTATGTATTTAGAGAATGATTCCGTTTGAAATCTTTCCTCTAATTTTGATTTAGGAGAGTATACAAATTCTAGAATTGCACTCTTTTGCTCGTCATCCAATTTGCCTTCAAATATAATTGGAGGAGGCTCTACTCCTAAATAATATGCCCATTTTTCAAGATCTGCCTTGGTTTGAAGAGTTTCTATTGGATTTCCAGATTCATCTAATCTATGAATATAGCTAAGTACTAAGTTATTTTTAGGCAATCTTGAATATTTAGATTTTCCACCGTCTTTTCCTGAAACAAATTGAAATCCAAAGTAAAAATTAGAAGGAATTCTATTTCTTTTATCGTCCGGCATAGATTCAAAATGAGAAACTGCAGGATTATAGAACTTCATTAACATTCGATCTACGTAAGTAATTTCTCCTGTCTTCTTAAAATATTTAAATCTATCATTTGACTGATTCTTCTTCACTCCGAAGAAATTACCATCAATGTGTTCATTTATGATCACATAATTGTTAAGCAAATTGTTTAGAAATTCTTCTCCCTTTCTATCGTGGATTTGCTTTAAATGCTTAATTCCCGCCATTGGTTATATTATATATAAATTATTCTTTTTCTTCAGCTTCTTTAGATTCAGCTGATTCTTTTGATTGAGCAAAAGATTGCTCTCCTTTCTTAGGTTCCTCTGATGGATATATTTCCTCTTGACTAGGTCCCTGATTTTCTCTAGCCAGTTTTTCTTTTCTTATAGATTCGGAATCTATGGATATTGAGATACTTCTAACATTATCGGCATCTTCTCGATTTTTAGTAAAATAACTAATAATTTTATCTAATCTTAGATTCTCTTTGTCTTTTCCAAAGCCTCCCTTAGTTTCAATTTTTTCTTTTAAATTCTCAGTTCCTTCAGGAGTTCCACCGTATCCAATGTTCCAACAGTAAAATGTAATATTTTCTCCTTTCTGTGAATAAATGTGCTCAAGATCCTCTATTTTTTGAATTGCCCCATTAAGGTCTCTATACGTTATAGAATATCCCTTATTATCCGATGGTACTCCAATTTTCATTCGATCTGGCATCACATCTACTAATTCATATAGACGCTTTTTAATAAGTTCGGCTGGATATCCCCTTAAAGGAATATTTTTAATATCAGTTTCTTCATTTAATCTCTTAAATTCTTTAAAGCCTTTGATAATATTTCTCACGAATTTCGATTTTTTTATTATTTATTAGATAAACTCATTAATAAATGATTGAATCTCTTCTGGCTCTCAGAATCAAAGGTATTATTAAATGGATTAACTTCAATTTTCATATTTGAAATCAGATCGTCATATACCTCTAATTCTTTATCATAGTCTTCGAATTCATCAAAGATGTCTTTCTTTCCTCTATTGATCCCTTGGATAGAACTATCTCTATTGACATATATGATTTTGCAATCCCCATAAGTTGGATGACTCATAATAGAATCCAATTCCTTGATTAGAGTCTCTCGATCAACTCTATTTCTATATATGGACCATACATATGCTGAAAGAATTGAACGATCCATTACCACTGTTTTTTCCTTTAAAATATTAGAAGAAACATCTAGAATGGTAATTATATTTGAAATGCTAAAATAATGAACTTCTGAGCAGGGATCCATATTTGCAATCTCTAATCGTTTAAGCCAGTTTGAGAATTCAAATTTATAATATACAAAGGAAGGATCCTCGTTCTCCTTAAAGAAGTGATCTACTAAATAGGATTTACCTGCTCCTCTGGGTCCTTCTATTAAAATAACCATCTATATAAAGGATAAATAATTTAAATTAAAATTGAATTCGTGATTAAATACATCAAACTATACGAACAATATACTGGCCGAAGAGAAAAAGGTTTATATGAATCCGCGAGCTGGGCTGATATTAGTGATGCTATTAATCTAAAGCTACCCTATTTGATAATAGATTTTGAAGATGAATCTGCAAAATTAGATTGTGTAAATAGCGAACTACAAGGGGAAAGATACGAAGATCAAGATTACATTCTTAAATCTCCAGAAGAACATGATAAAGAATATCCAAGTGTTTTTATATTTATAGATGGATCTCCTCTAGAAAATAAAATCGATGGACTCTCTAAAAGATTTAGGATAGCTAGAATGATTCAAGGTAAAGCAGGCGTTAAGCATCCGATATTGCACCATAATAGATCTAAATCTAATTATGGACCTGATATCATAACTGGAACTGGTCCGGACGACATGCAAAACGATGATTATTATAAATTCAATTCATCCTATTATAAATTTTTAAACTAAATAGGATAAGCCATAATAAAAATAATATATAAAAATGATTCTTAAATTAGGAAGTAATGGAAAAGAAGTAAAAATACTTCAAGAATTTTTAAACAATAATGGGTTTAGAATAGCAACAACTGGGGCCGGTTCTCCAGGAAATGAAACAGAAAATTTTGGGCCAGCTACAGAGGCTGCAGTTAAGGCTTGGCAAAAAAGTAATGGTTTAAAAGATGATGGTATAGTTGGATCTATATCATGGTCTAAAATGTTTGGAACTACTATTGAGCCTATAGCAGAATCTCAACCTATATCTTCAATAGGCAACATCAAATTAGAAAAATTAAAGGGTCATGTCCCAGATAGTGTTATTTCTCAAATTCCTAATATTATCACAAAGTTTAATTGTAATACACCATTAAGACTTGCTCATTTTTTAGCTCAGTGCGGCCATGAAAGTGGAAATTTTAAAGCAGTATCTGAAAATCTTAATTATTCAGCTAAAGGATTATTAGGAACATTTAGTAAATACTTTAATTCTACCACAGCTGCGCATTATGAAAGAAAACCAGAAATGATTGCATCTAAAGTTTATGGTGGAAGAATGGGTAATGGGGATGAATCCACTAAAGAAGGATGGAAGTTTAGAGGAAGAGGATACATTCAATTAACTGGAAAAAGTAATTATGTCGCGTTTACCAAATTCATTGGAGAGGACTGTATAGGTAATCCCGATCTGGTTGCTACTAAATATCCATTAGCATCAGCTGCATTCTTTTTTGATTCCAATAAACTATGGTCTATTTGTGATAGAGGAGCAACTGACGCTGATATTACAGCTGTTACGAAAAGAGTAAATGGTGGAACTATTGGTCTTGTTGATAGAATTAAGCACTTCAAAGAGTATTATACTCTATTAAAATAATATAATTAAAAATGTACACAAAAGAAAAAATTGAAAAAGCACTAAAAGAAAAAGGATTTGTTTGGTTTGATGACGCTTCCAATAAAAACTATGATTTGAATATTGTAGGAGTCCGCAATACAGATGTCGGAAACAAAGTTACTAATGTATTTGACGATAGAATAACTGTTTCATACAAACTAAACGGGGAATGGAAATTTCATTCTTGGCAAGCAACCACTGATCCTGGTAAAAAAGGAGTTATGGAATATCATAATCCTAATGGTGTTGCTAGACTCGTAGAGGGACAGTACCGAGGATCTCATGCACTAGGTTTACATCAAGGAAAATATGAAGCATTGAGACAGCAAAAACCTGTAAAAGTATATAGAGACAAAAATAAAGACTTAAATTTTGATGAACATACTATTCAAGAAGGAATATTTGGAATTAACATCCATAAAGCCGGTGCAGACTCTACTTATGTAGAAAACTGGTCAGAAGGATGTCAGGTATTTAAAAAATCTTCCGATTTTGAAGAATTTATGTCAATATGTAGAAAGGCTGCCGCTGTTCATGGAAAATCATTTACTTACACTCTGTTAAAAAGTAGCGATATCGCATAAGAATAAAAATTAAAAAATCTATATGAAAGATTTACTTAAAAATGAATTAATTAATAATCTAGAAGCAATTAATCGTTCTAATGGAGTTATTGAATTTGATCTCAATGGATATATCACTAAAGTAAATGACTTGTTTCTTTCGGTCATTGGATTTTTACCAAATGAAAGAATAAAAATTATTGGTAAACACCATAGTATTTTTGTTGATCCTGAATATGCAAAGTCTTCAGAATATAAAGGGTTCTGGGAATCTTTACGTAAAGGAGAGTATATCGCAGGAGAATTTCCAAGAATAAATCGAGAAGGTAGTTTAATTTATTTACAAGCGACTTATAATCCGGTTTTTGATGAAAATGGAAAACCTTATAAAGTCATAAAATACGCTTTAGATGTAACTCATATTAAAAAACAAGAACAGGAGTTAAAAAATAGACTTAATGCAATTAATTCTTCTAATGCGGTAATTGAATTTGACCTTAATGGAATTATACTAGATGCTAACGAGAAATTTCAATCAGTAATGGGATTTTCATTAGAAAAGATAGTTGGTAAACATCATAGAGTTTTTGTAACTGAAAAATACGAAAATTCTAACGAGTACATTGAATTTTGGAATTCATTAAAAAATGGAGAATTTATTACTGGTCAATTTGAAAGAATTAAAAGTGATGGAATGGTAGTATGGCTTCAGGCTACTTATTCTCCTATTTTCAATTTAGAAGGTAAACCATATAAGATTATGAAAATAGCTACAGATGTGACAAAGGTGGTGGAGCAAAAGAAAGAGCTAGAAAAGAAAAATACTTATTTGGAGCACGCTTCCAAAATTCTTCGTCACGATATGCATAGTGGTATTAACACATACATTCCAAGAGGAATATCTTCACTAGATAGAAGATTAACTGATGATAATATCAAAGACCTAAAAATCGAAGCTCCTCTTAAAATGATTAAGGAAGGTCTTTTACATACGCAGAAAGTTTACAAAGGAGTATTTGAATTTACAAATCTAGTTAGACCGAATGCTACTTTAAATAAAACAGAATGCGATTTATCAGAAATATTAGATTCTTATTTAAGATCCACTGCCTATCGACCTCAAGTGATTATAGAAAAATTAGGTAAAGAAATGGTAAACGAAGCACTTTTCTGTACTGCAATCGATAATCTTATTCGAAATGGTTTAAAATATAATGACAGTCCAGCAAAATCTGTTAAAATATACCGAAAAAATAATATTATGTATGTGGAAGACAATGGTAGAGGTTTAAGTTCAGCTGAGTTTAAAAAACTTCAAGAACCTTACATTCGTAAAGAAGACCAAACCGAAGAGGGTACCGGATTAGGTCTAAATATTTGTATAGCAATATTAGAAGAACACGGACACTCAATAGAGTGTAATAAATTACCTGAAATAGGAACTCAGATGAAAATATATTTAAGATAAAAAAATAAATAAAATTATGATAGACTCAATTTTATTGGTAGATGACGAAAATCTCTTCCATTTAGTTTTTGAAGATGCTTGTAGTCTTCTTGACATTTCACTTACACTTGAGGGTGTAGATAGTTCAGATCACGCTGCCAATCTTTTTCAAGACTGGCAAACAAATCCAGATGGAAAACCAGAATGTGTTTTTGTAGATTTAAACATTATAGGATCTTCTTATGACGGTATTGAACTTATTCGTAAAATTAATTTTGAATATGGCAATAATGTAGTCATAGGAATTATATCATCATCTAATGAACCAACTGAACAGGCAAAAGCTGTTAAAGCAGGAGCTCAATTTTGGATAATTAAGTCAGATGAAATCGAACCAAGATTAGAAGAATTCAAAAAAGATTATGAAGGTTATAAAAATAGAACCGCGCCATTTAAAATTTATAAGTAAATCATGAAAGTAGATAAAAAAATAAGAGATTGGCTGTTAGATCTTCAAATCAAAAATAAAATATTTTTAGAAGGTAATCTTTTAAAGGTTATAGAATCCGATCCTGAAGATAACGACTTTACTAAATACATTGAGGATGCAAGTGCTAAAGATAAAGAGGCACGTAAGAGAAGATTGGATGTTACTAAACAAATACAGGACCAGAATAAGGACTTATTAACTGCACAAGAAGAAAACATCAAAGTAAATGAAGAGCTTAAATTAGCATTAGAATCTGCCGAAGATGAAAAGAAAAAAGCTGAACTATCAAGGATAGACGCCGATGAAGCTAAAGATAAGGCTCTTAATGATTTAGACATATTGCAAAAAAAATCTGAAACTGAATTAATTGGAACTATCATTAAAGTTGCTCTTATAGTAATCATGGGAGTCGGTGTAGTTACTACTTTAATGTACGGCATTGCAATGTTTACTGGAAAAGATACTCAAATAATAGGTTCCACTTGGAGCAATATGTTTGGTATTCTATTAACTAATGCATTCAGTATAGTTGGTACTATTATGGGTGTTAAATATGCTACAGAAAAGAAGAAAGATGAATAAATTAATATATACATATTTAGTATTAGTAAGTTTACTTTTTTCATGTAAAGAATCTAATCAAAGAAAAGAAATTATAACGTGCGTAATAGTTTCATGTGATGAAATAATTCCTGTTTCTATACACGATGAAATGAATAGACCCCTTGGTTATAAAATAAAAACTTCTTGCGAAATGTCCTTTAAAAGTAAAATTAAATATCAAAAAGGAGATACGATAGAGGTTACAAAAATTATTATATTATAATATGAAGACAAATATCTCAAATTGCAACTCATGTATAGCCATCGGTGATTTTATTATAACTAAGTTTGAAGCGATTATGATACCAATAATTACAGCAACATCCTTTATTTTAACTTATTTTTTCAATATAACAATTGAGAATTATCAACAATACATAGCAATATTGTCCGTAGTATTTTTAGATGGTGTATTTGGCATAATTGCCGGTATTAAGAAGGAAGGCTTTATGACAAAAAAGGCATTAAAGGTTTTGCGCACAGCATTCACATGGATTTTGATTTTAACAGTACTTCTCGCTGTTGAAAGGGGAATCAGTAGCACTTCATGGTTAAGTGAAACGTTTATTATACCATTTATCATATTTCAATTAATAAGTGCTGTTAAAAACGCATCAATGGCTGGTTATATAGAGCACAGTTTACTAAATGATATCTTAGATAAAATAGATCTTCATAAAGGAAATAGAAAGGATATTTCTTCTTAAATTAAAGCATTTAACTTCATCGTAGGTTAATCAATATAGTTAGTGTTAAATACTTAATGGTCTAAAGCAGAATGACTGCATGTAAGATTAAAAACTCTTCTGACTCATCCCAGTATAATATGATTAAATCTTATTGATCAATGTCATCATCTCAAATATCTACTAAATTTAAAGCAAAGAGAGAAGAAGTATCTGCTGAGATTCTTCAGTCAATTGAAAAAATGTCAAGCTTTAAAAATTTAAAGGAGGTACAGGTGACTATGCTCTCACTTAGACAAAGACTTTTGGAAGACAGTCATACTTTATTGGAGCATCTATCTGTAATTAGAAAAAAATATAAAACTGAGAAATCCTCTCAAATGGAAAATATTTCTGAAAATTTACAGCATCGATATCAATATAATGAAAAGACGGTGATCATTGAAGGCAAGACTGCCGCTACAAAGGAGATGATGGATCTAATCGAGAATCAGATTAATTTTTTTAATGAGTCTATAAAAACAGTGGATAATGTCTTATTTGGATTAAAGACCCGAGTTGAAATAGAAAAAACACTTGGACTATAAACAATGGTGACTTTCTCCGTATCCTTAGATAAGAAAACCCTGATATTAACGGAGGCTTCTCTAAACTCTGAAAAATCCGCAGCATATAATTACTTTAAGAAGAAATCAAAGGACGGAGATTTTAATATATTAGTCAGTAGAGGAATATGGGATGGCATGGACCACTTCATGTCAAAGAAAGGAGAGCTTCCTATTGGCCTATGGAAAGAACTTAAAAACTTTGAAAAAGCAAAAGGAATAGAAGTTCAAATAGACGGCATCTCTGACGTCTTCTCTCAATCGAATGGAATAACCTTAGAAAAGACCAGCTTTGAAGAATTTGTAATCAGATTATTCAAAGGAATCTTAACCGATAAAGGAGAGCCATTTTATCCTAGAGATTATCAAGTTGAAGGATCTTTTAGAGCAATTAAATATAAATTCTGTTGTCAAGAATTAGCAACATCTGCTGGTAAAACCTCAATCTTCTATACCTATAATTCCTATTTAAAATATCAAGGTATTATAGATAAGAATAATAAATCCCTGCTAATTGTTCCTAACGTCAGTCTAGTTAATCAGACTGCTGATGCCTTTAATCAATATTCAAACGGCACGGTTAAATGGAATATTCATAAGATTGGAGGCAATGATAATGACTTTGACCTTGAGAAATTTAAAGAGTGTGATCTATTAATAACAACGTATCAAAGTTTAATAAATCTAATACCTAAATGTTTAGATAAAAAATTAGAAACCGCTATTAAAAAGAAGCGCAAGAAAGACGAGGACGAAAAAAGGAAAGAAGAAATTAATAGAATTAAGAAAAAGATATTAGAAGCTAAGATGAATAATATCTCCTCTTATTTTAAAGTGGTTTGCGTGGATGAGGCCCATAAGAGCAGAGGAGATTCAATTACTGATATATTAGAATCTTGCTCAAATTGGGAATATAAATTAGGATTATCTGGAACCTTAAAATTAAATGAAGAGTATTCAGACTTCTTTAAGATGCAACAGAATATAGGCCCTCTCGTGATGATGCTGAACGCCAAATTCTTAATTGATAATGATTATTCGCCTA